>BNJU01000346.1_pt1 | contig 279025 bp, 339 predicted proteins | sample 8539281 | NCBI WGS metagenome assembly BNJU01 (sample SAMD00202456, study PRJDB9452) | human saliva metagenome | isolation source: human saliva | place: Japan
CATTATTCTTATTTCCAAAAAGGCAGTGAAAAGGTAGTGACTCGGTTGACGTATATTGCAAATGTAGTGAAATTTAGAATTTCAAGAATCGCTTTAAAATCAAGGTTTCTAGATCTATTGACGCGTAGTGAACCCTCTATTTCACCTCTGTAAACACAACGTGTTTGCAGAAGTTTTGTAGTATTTCTTCAATTGAAGACGGTCTGAGTGTTACGTTTGTAGAAGTAAAGGTACAAGCGTTCACCAGATTCTTTGTGTTCAAGTGCAATATTTACGCATGGTATCTCCTTCTATTATTCAGCTGATGCAGACTTTTAGCGATCTTACGTCCTTGTAGTATCCTTTAAGTGATACACGGTGTGAACGTGAGTAATCTCCAGTTGCTTCGTCAAAGCTTTACAGATGGAGCTGTTACTTTGTAGTGCGTACGACGTTTGTTTTCTTCGCTTTTTGATGTGCGACGTGCAGGTACTGCCATTTCGTTTTTTCTCCTTTTAAGATATAAATTCAATTAGGTTTGATTTTCATCAACTGTAACAGTATAACAAAAACTTTTTGTAAAGTAAAGTTACTTGACAAAAATTGAAATTTTGAAAAGAAACTTTTCTGTTGTCTGATCTCTCAAAAGTCCTATGCCTATCTTTTGTGGCCCTCTTTTATGCTATAATGGTAAAAATGAAACGAGAGGAATGACATGACAGAATTAGATACACGCCATCGTAGTAGTGTCTACGATAGCATGGTAAAATCGCCCAACCGTGCCATGCTTCGCGCGACGGGAATGACCGATGAAAGTTTTGAGAAACCGATTGTCGGAGTGATTTCGACATGGGCGGAAAATACTCCTTGTAACATCCACCTCCATGATTTTGGAAAATTGGCCAAAGAAGGTGTGAAAGATGCAGGAGCTTGGCCGGTCCAATTTGGGACCATTACAGTTGCGGACGGGATTGCTATGGGGACACCAGGGATGCGCTTCTCCTTGACTTCTCGTGATATCATTGCGGATTCTATCGAAGCTGCTATGGGCGGTCACAACGTCGATGCCTTTGTAGCCATCGGGGGCTGTGATAAGAACATGCCTGGTTCGATGATCGCCATTGCCAATATGGATATCCCAGCGATCTTTGCCTACGGAGGAACCATTGCACCGGGTAATCTGAACGGCAAGGATATCGACTTGGTTTCTGTTTTCGAAGGAATTGGGAAGTGGAATCACGGCGATATGACCGCTGAAGAAGTGAAGCAACTAGAATGTAATGCCTGCCCTGGCCCCTGGTGGCTGTGGTGGGATGTATACGGCCAACACCATGGCGACAGCGATTGAGGTCCTGGGATGAGCTTGCCAGGTTCCTCTTCTCACCCTGCTGAATCAGCGGATAAGAAGGCCGATATCGAAGAAGCAGGGTCGTGCAGTTGTCAAAATGCTTGAAATGGGACTGAAACCATCTGATATCTTGACCCGTGAAGCCTTTTGAAGATGCGATTACAGTGACCATGGCGCTGGGTGGTTCCACCAATGCGACTCTTCACTTGCTTGCGATCGCTCATGCGGCTAACGTTGACTTTGACGCTTGAAGACTTCAACGATTTCCAAGAGCGCGTGCCTCACTTGGCTGACTTGAAACCTTCAGGTCAAATACGTCTTCCAAGACCTTTACAATGTCGGTGGTGTGCCAGCCGTCATGAAATACCTTCTTAAGAATGGTTTTCCTTCACGGGGATCGCATCACATGTACTGGTAAAACAGTAGCTGAGAACTTGGAAGCCTTTTGCTGATTTGACACCAGGTCAAAAAGTCATCATGCCACTTGAAAAATCCTAAAACGTGCGGATGGTCCATTGATCATCCTGAAAGGGAACTTGGCTCCAGAAGGGGCGGTTGCCAAAGTATCAGGTGTGAAGGTCCGTAACATTACGGGTCCTGCTAAGGTCTTTGACTCTGAAGAAGCTGCCATTGAAGCCGTTCTTTCAGACGAGATCGTGGATGGCGACGTTGTTGTTGTTCGTTTCGTAGGGTCCTAAGGGTGGTCCTGGTATGCCGGAAATGCTGTCCTTGTCATCCATGATTGTTGGGAAAGGACAAAGGAGACAAGGTGGCTCTCTTGACAGACGGACGCTTCTCAGGTGGGTACTTACGGTCTCGTTGTCGGTCACATTGCGCCTGAAGCTCAGGTTGGTGGCCCAATCGCCTACCTCCACACTGGGGATCTGGTGACAGTTGATCAAGATACCAAAGAAATCACCATGCACGTTTCAGACGAAGAGTTAGCGAAACGGAAGGCTGAAACAACCTTGCCACCACTGTATAGCCGTGGGGTTCTGGGTAAATACGCCCATATCGTTTCTTCAGCATCACGTGGTGCTGTAACCGACTTCTGGAATATGGAACAGTCTGGTAAACAGTAATTGCAAGGACGACTTTGTCCAAAGAGAGAGTGGGACAGAAATCGGTAATTCGTTAGAATTCGATTTCGTCGTCCCACCTCCGCACAGTTGAGTAGGGCTGTAAAAGCTGATGAAATCAGCGTAGTAGAGCCCACTCAACCACTGCGTCTTGCTCGACAATCCAAAAAATAATTGAGAGGCTAGGACTTTTGTCCCAGCCTCTTTTTGGCTCAAAGTAGCTATTTTCAACCCTGTCGCTGAAACGTATGAATATTACTTTTTGGGGGATTTGAGTGTATTATCTGTCATTTTTCTTGTAAATCCGTCTATAATTTGCTATAATTGTGACTAATCGAATCAATCCTTTAATACTGTCCAGAGAGGCAGGCAAGGAGCTATGGAAATGAAAGGCCTGGGAAGACCAGCCTATATTTTGTGTATCTCCTTGTTGTGGGGATTTTTGTATAGTTGAAAAGTGGTTTGATGAAAAAAAGAAATCGTCGATGATGGAGCATGAAGCACTCCCTTTATGATTTCGGTCATCGAAGGTAGACGTTTTTTTGTTCAGCCATAGCTTGTCGCATCTTTAATTTTAGGAGGTTTTTACGATCGTGAATGACGTTAAAATATGATGTGATCTGATATGCCAAAACCTAGTTTATTGGTTGGTTTATCTTTCCAGCATTTGTTTGCCATGTTTGGGGCGACAGTGCTGGTACCCGATTTTGGTTGGGATTGATCCTGCCATTGCTTCTGTTTCTCATCTGGTTTGGGAACCTTGGCTCACTTAACCGTGACCAAGTATAAGATTCCCTGCCTACATGGGGTCTAGTTTTGCTTATATTGCTGCGATGCAGATGTTGATGAAGACAGATGGGAATCGCAGCAGTTGCCCAAGGTGCCATGGCGGGTGGTTTGGTCTACCTGTTTGGTAGCTCTGATTGTCAAGCTTTGCGGGTAAATGACTGGATTGATAAAGGTCCTTCCACCAATCGTGGTTGGTCCCATTATCATGGTGATTGGTTTGAGTCTTGCCTCAGCATGCCGTGAGCGATGCGACCATGATCGATGAAAAAACTACAGCGGCTATGCTCTGCTTTGATTTCGATGGTGACCCTCTTTTGCTGTTATTCTCTTTAATATGTATGGCAAGAAAGATTATCGGAGTCGATTCCTATTTTACTAGGGATTAATCGTAGGTTATCTTTTCTCATTGGCTCTTGGTCTGCTGACAGGACAAGAGTTTTGTCCACTTTTCATCCGAGGTAAGTGCAGCGCATTGGTTCCAAAGTTCCAAACTTTGATATTCCATTTGTGATTATGAGCTTTTAAACTCTATCCCAAGTGCGATTTTGACCATGGCTCCGATTGCCTTTTGTGACCATGACGGAACACTTTTGGTCACCTCATGGTTTTAAATAGTCTGACTGAGCGTGATTACTTCAAGGATCCAGGGCTTGACCATACGCTTACTGGTGATGGCTTTGGCACAGATTATTGCTGGATTCTTTTGGAGCTCCTCCGGTAACATCTTATGGGGAAAACATTGGGGTGATGGCCCTTAGTAAGGTCTACTCAGTTTACGTTATTTCAGGTGCAGCAGTGATTGCGGTTGTCATGAGCTTTATTGGGAAAGCTATCAGCACTCTTTGCACTCTATTCCAACTCGCTGTATTTGGGAGGTATTGTCTATCGCCCTCTTTGGGAGTTATTGCGCTAGCGGTTTGAAAATCTTTAGTTGAAACATAAGATTGATTTTTGATAATAAAAAGAATCTCTTGATTGCAAGTGTGATCCTAGTATCAGGGATCGGTGGTTTGATGATTGACCTCGGTGGTCTTCAAATCACTGGTGTCGCAACGTCAACCATTCTTGGGATTGTGTTGTATCAAATCCTTCCAGAACCAAAAAGCTGATGAGGCTTAGTCCATTCTGGTAGTGAACAAGTTTGAATGGATTTCAAACATTATAAAAAAACGAGGAACAAACTCTGATGGCAGAGCTGGTGTTCCTCGTTTTATTTATTATGGATCGGATTTCCAAAGAGGTCTTCCTTCATTAGTTGACTGCGTTTCTTAAAATGGTAATGATTGTTATCGTGGTGGAAGACCAAGGGCGATGCGCCCGTATCGGCTGATTCGTGTAATTTTTCCAAGCGGGTGACCAGGTCACTTCAACCTTGACATCTTCGATCCCCTCGATTTCTTTTTAGGCGAGCGACGATTTCGATCGGAAGGCTCTCAGCACAGCTACAAGCCGTATCGGTAAAGGTCATAACCACCTTGCAAGTGCCGGCTTCATCTAGATGGATCTCGTAGATCAGTCCCAGATTATAGACATCTAACTCAACATCGGTATCAAATACAAGCTCCAATTTTTTTCGATTAACGACTTCTCTAGTGCCAGGGCGCGGTCATTGATTTTTGATATCCTCTCTCATCGCAAGATCCTTTCAGTGTAGTATGGATTCCATTTTCTCATAATTCAGGCTATAAGGCAAGAAGAGAAAGAGGTTTTGAACGTGTCGAACGAAGGAAATTCGGTCCAGCCTCCATTTCTCTTCGAATTTGTGGTAAAATAGAGGCAAAAGTAAGACAAAGGATGAAGGCTATGAAATTACAAAAACCAAAAGGGACCCAGGATATCCTTCCTGGCGATTCAGCGAAATGGCAATATGTAGAAGGCTTTGCACGCAAGGTCTTTGCGCGATACCATTATGATGAAATCCGCACACCGATCTTCGAACATTATGAAGTCATCAGCCGTTCAGTAGGGGATACGACGGATATCGTTACCAAAGAAATGTATGACTTCTATGACAAGGGAGACCGTCATATCACGCTTCGTCCAGAAGGAACAGCTCCTGTTGTCCGCTCGTATGTAGAAAATAAACTCTTTGCGCCTGAGGTACAAAAACCAAGTAAGTTCTATTACATAGGCCCAATGTTCCGCTACGAACGTCCTCAAGCAGGTCGTTTGCGTCAATTCCACCAAATTGGGGTAGAATGCTTTGGATCGAGCAATCCTGCAACGGATGTCGAAACCATTGCCATGGCAGCGCAATTCCTGAAAGAACTAGGGATTGACAATGTGACCTTGCACTTGAACACCTTGGGAAGCCCTGCTAGTCGTCAGGCTTATCGTCAAGCCTTGATTGATTACCTCTTGCCAATGAAGGATCAATTGTCTAAGGACAGCCAACGTCGCTTAGAAGAAAATCCGCTTCGTGTCTTGGATTCAAAAGAAAAAGAAGACAAGGCGGCGGTTGAACAGGCTCCTTCCATCCTAGACTATCTAGATGAAGAAAGCCAAGCGCATTTTGATGCGGTTCGTCGGATGTTAGAAGATTTAGGTGTGGCCTATGTCATCGATACCAATATGGTGCGTGGCTTGGATTACTACAACCACACGATTTTTTTGAGTTCATTACAGAAATTGAAGGCAATGAATTGACAGTCTGTGCAGGTGGTCGCTATGATGGTTTGGTTGAATACTTCGGTGGCCCTGCGACAGCTGGTTTTTGGATTTGGTATCGGTGTGGAACGGATCCTTCTCGTTCTTGAAAAAGAAAGGCATTGAATTACCGATCGAAACAGGCCTAGATGCCTATATCGCTGTCCTAGGAGATGAGGTCAATGAAGCAGCGCTTAGCTTGGTTCAAGCCCTTCGAATCCAAGGTTTCAAGGCAGAACGTGACTATCTTGGACGCAAGCTCAAGGCACAATTTAAGTCAGCAGATGTCTTTGCGGCCAAAGCCTTGATTACCTTAGGAAGTAGTGAAGTTGAGAGCGGTCAAGTTACTGTGAAAAAAATAACCAAACTCGTCAAGAAGTAACGGTAGCTCTTGAAAGCTTGAAGAAAGACTTCCCATCTGTTTTAGCAGAGTTGGGATTGGCTTGATCAAGTCTTTCAGACACCTGTAAAAACAGATTCGCATGGGAGTAGGGAGCAAAGTCGTTGCGCCTGCTCTTTTATCTAGCTTCTGTTTGCCGACCTTTGCCAAGATTTGGCGAAAAAGCCGTTAAATTTTTCTGACATTTATGATATAATGAGAAGACTACTAGTAAAGGAATGAAAACAGTCATGACATTAGTTTACCAATCAACACGAGATGAAAAAAATACTGTAACAGCTAGTCAAGCCATCCTTCAAGGATTGGCGACAGATGGCGGTTTGTTTACTCCAGTCTCTTATCCTCAAGTAGAGCTGGATTTTGATACCCTCAAAGACGCTTCTTACCAAGAAGTGGCCAAGCTTGTTTTGTCAGCCTTTTTTTGGACGACTTTACAGCAGAAGAGTTGGACTACTGTATTTCTCATGCTTATGACAGCAAGTTTGATACTCCCAGCTATTGCTCCGCTTGTCAAACTCGATGGGACAATACAACTTGGAACTCTTCCACGGTTCCACCATTGCCTTTAAAGATATGGCTTTGTCGATCTTGCCTTACTTTATGACAACAGCAGCTAAAAAAAGCACGGTTTGGAAAATAAAAATTGTCATCTTGACGGCGACTTCTGGAGATACTGGGAAAAGCTGCCATGGCAGGTTTTGCTGATGTTCCAGGGACAGAGATCATTGTCTTTTATCCAAAAGATGGTGTCAGCAAGGTGCAAGAATTGCAAATGACGACTCAAACTGGGAGACAATACCCATGTCATCGCGATCGATGGAAACTTTGACGATGCCCAAACCAATGTCAAACACATGTTCAATGATGTGGCGCTTCGTGAAAAAAATTAGCAGCCAACAAGATGCAATTTCTCATCAGCCAACTCTATGAACATTGGTCGTTTGGTGCCTCAGGTTGTCTATTACGTATACGCCTATGCGCAATTGGTGAAGACAGGCCAAATCACAGCGGGAGAAAAAGTCAACTTTACTGTTCCCAACAGGAAACTTTTGGAAATATCTTGGCAGCTTTTCTATGCCAAACAAATCGGTCTTCCAGTTGGGAAAATTGATCTGTGCGTCAAATGAAAAACAATGTCTTGACAGACTTCTTCAAAACACATGTCTATGATAAGAAACGTGAGTTCAAGGTGACCACCAGTCCATCGATGGATATTTTGGTCTCTTCAAACTTGGAACGCTTGATTTTTCCACTTGGTAGGCAATGATGCCACAAAGACCAAAGAATTGATGGAAAGCCTTGTTGCAACAGGTCAGTACCAATTGTCCAACTTTGATGCAGACATCTTAGATTTGTTTGCGGCTGCATACGCAGATGAAGCAGAAACTGCTGCAGAGATCAAGCGGGTCTATGAAGCGTCTGATTACATCGAAGACCCTCATACAGCCGTAGCATCAGCCGTTTATCAAAAAAATACCGGACCCAAACAGGAGATACTGCTAAAACAGTCATTGCCTCTACAGCAAGTCCTTATAAATTCCCCAGTTGTGGCAGTAGAAGCGGTGACAGGCGAGACAGGTCTAGGCGATTTCGAAGCCTTGGCTAAATTACACACACTCTCAGGTGTTCCTGTGCCACCGGCTGTAGACGGCCTTGAAACTGCACCGGTTCGCCATCGTACAAGCGTGGCAGCTAAAGACATGCAAGCAGCCGTAGAAGACTACTTGGGACTTTAATTCTCGTATTAGAAAGATCAAAAGAGCCGTTTGGCTCTTTTTATACGCATGAATTCATACAAAAAAATCTTAAACATCGCCCTTCCCTGCCATGGGTGAAAATTTCTTACAAATGCTGATGGGCATGGTGGACTCTTATTTAGTGGCTCACCTGGGCTTGATTGCCATTTCAGGTGTTTCCGTCGCAGGGAATATCATCACCATCTATCAAGCCATCTTTTTGGCACTGGGTGCGGCAGTTGCCAGTGTCATGTCCAAAAGCTTGGGTGAAAAAAATCAAGCCAACATTGCCTACCATGCGACAGAGTCACTGAAGGTGACCTTGTTGTTGAGTGCTCTCTTAGGAGGGGCTTCGCTGTTATTTGGACGCCAGATGATTTCGCTGTTGGGGACTGAAGCTGCAGTAGCCGAAAGCTGGGGGATTTACCTTTCCTTGGTTGGCGGGACCATAGTTCTCTTAGGATTGATGACGACCTTGGGCTCCTTGGTTCGGGTGGCCAACAATCCACGTATTCCTATGTATGTGAGCCTGTTGACCAATCTATTAAACGCTCTGTTCTCCTCTGTGGCCATTTTCCTTTTTGGTTGGGGCATTGTTGGTGCAGCTTTGGGGACGGTGCTGGCCCGTCTGGTGGGCGTCATCCTCTTGTGGCAAAAGGTCCAGCTACCCTTTGCACCCCTTCGTTGGGGATTGGATCGTAAGCTCTTGAACTTAGCACTTCCAGCTGCCGGAGAGCGGCTGATGATGCGGGCTGGAGATGTGGTGATCATTGCGATCGTGGTTGCTTTTGGGACCGAGGCAGTCGCAGGAAATGCTATCGGAGAGACCTTGACCCAGTTTAACTACATGCCTGTATTTGGAGTGGCCACAGCGACGGTCATGCTCGTAGCACGGAGCCTGGGTGAAGGTGATCTTGAGCAGATTGCCCGCCTTCGAAAGCAGTCTTACTGCTTGTCCTTCGTGTTAATGTTACCCATTGCCTTGGGAATCTTTTTTGGGGGCACCCTTCTGACCCATCTCTACACACAAGATACAAAAGCAGTAGAAGCTAGTTTATCGGTTGTCCTCTTTTCTTTGTTAGGGAACGCCGTTTACAGCAGGAACGGTCATCTATACAGCTGTTTGGCAAGGCTTGGGAAATGGGAAACTTCCATTTTATGCAACGACGATTGGCATGTGGGTCATTCGAATTGGAGCCGGTTATCTGCTTGGAGTAACCCTTGGCTTTGGCCTTCCAGGGGTCTGGACGGGGACACTGCTCGACAATGGTTTTCCGTTGGCTATTTTTTTGAGTCAGCTATATAGACGAAAAAGTAGGAGAAAAAAAAAATGACAAAACGAGCCTTTATTTGGGATTTGGACGGAACTTTGCTGGATTCCTATGATGCTATTCTAGCAGGTCTTGAGGAGACCTATGCAACTTATCAGCTTCCCTTTGACCGAGCCAGCATTAAAGATTTCATCTTGAAGCATTCGGTTCAAGATCTTTTAGTAGCCGTGGCGGAGGAGTATCATCTGGATGTGACCGACTTGAATCATCGCCGAGCAGAAAGTCTAGCGGAGAAAAATGCCCAGGTCCTTCTGATGGATGGGGCGCGTGATGTCCTATCCTGGGGACAAGAAGCTGGAATTGAGCAGTTTGTCTATACCCATAAGGGAGAGAATGCCTTTGTCATCCTACGGGACTTTGGGTTTGGAATCTTTTTTTACAGAGATTTTGACCAGTCAAAGTGGTTTTGCCCGCAAGCCTGACCCAGAAGCTGCCATGTATCTGATGGAGAAGTACGGGTTGGAGCCAGAAAATACCTACTATATTGGGGATCGGAGCCTGGATATTGACTTTGCAAGAAATAGCCAGATTCAGAGTATCAATTTCTTGACGTCTGACTATCAAGGCAATCATCAGATGAACACCTTACTAGATATTCCCAGCTATTTTAAACGCTGAAAAGAATCTGTAAAGAATTTGTTTTCATTTTGAAATAAAGTCGTAAGCTTTCTTTAAGAAATGTCCGCTATAATAGAAAGCATAAACAAAGACCTCCTAACTTTGTTTTAGAAAAAAATCCTAAAACTTTTCTTTTTTTCATAATAATCTCCCTAAGAGTCGCCAAATCAGGCGGCTTTTTTTGTGAAAAAGAAACAGTGCAAGCTCTTTTTCCTTGCAAAGAGGATATGAAATATTTTATAATTGATTAGTCAATTATTGATTTATCAAAAAAATGAATAGAGGAAGGAATATGGCAGAAATAAATGATTTGCTCTACCAACTACGCTTGGCAGATCAATCAACTACGCAACTCTTTGAAAAGCGCCTAGGGATTAGCTTAACACGTTACCAAATCTTGCAGGATTTATTAGAACAAGCGCCTTGCAATCAGATCGCGGTTCAGGAGCGCTTGCAGATTGATCCAGCGGCTTTAACCCGGCATTTCAAAATATTAGAAAAGGAAGGATTTGTCCATCGGAGTCGAAATCCAAAGAACCAGCGGGAAATCTTAATTCATTTGACGGATACGGCCTATAATCGTTTGGTCAAACATCCCCCTCGCCATCATGTGGCGGTGAAAGAACAGATGAGTCGGATTTTGACTGCTCAAGAACAAGAGCAATTTTCTTACCTGCTGGACAAATTAGTATCTGGCATTGAACAAATAACAGTTGAATAAAAAGGAGAATCTACGATGTCATTACTGACGATTATTTTTAGCAAGTCTTGCTGCACTGGAGCATTTGTATATTTTTTATTTGGAGAGCATCAGAACCACATCTGATACCACAAGTCGGGTTTTCAACATGGATAAAGAAGAACTCGCTCGCCCATCTGTGACCTCTTTATTTAAGAATCAAGGGATATACAATGCCTTGATTGGTGTGTTCCTCTTGTATGGATTGTTTGTCTCTAAAAAAATAGTGAAGTTGTTACGATTTTTTTGTGCTTTTTTTATTATTGGAGCTGCAGCCTACGGTGCGATGACAGCCAATAAAAAGATTATCTTGACCCAAGGTGGTCCTGCAATTTTGGCTTTGTTGAGTATCCTATTGTTGGGATAAAAAGGACGGGCCGCTAGGGCTCTTTGAGCTGATTTTATTAAATTAGTGTAGAAAAAAGTATAAAAAAAGACTAAAAAAATTTTTATTGACTTTCTAAGAAAAAAAGGGTTATAATGGTAGCAACAGAAAAGTAATGAGTCAGCTATTTTCAGGGAGCTTGTGGGAATTGTGAACAAGCAATAGCGACTGATGAAAATTGGACTGTTATGATCAATGAATTCTAACCCATGTGAATTCGGTTGGCACCCCTTACCGTGCAACTCCTTGATAGAGGAGATAGAGATGTAGGGAAAGACCAGCTATTTTTTTCCCTATAAAAGAGGTGGCACTGCGGACACTACGCCCTCACACAGTTTTTTTGTGTGAGGGGCTTTTTCTATGCCTTAGCAAGCGAAGCGAGCTTAGGCACATTGATCCCAAAGCGCAAAACAGAGCGATGGGATACCCTTGATCGCCTTAGCAAGCAAAGGTGCGTCTGAATTCATTAGAATAAAAAGAGTTCTAAAAGAGAGGTTTCTGATATGAAAAAAAGTTTTATCTGCTGATGTGTTGAGTCCAATTTTTGGCTTATATGCGTTTGGATGCGCCCCATAAAATGATCTTGGAGTCGATCCCTCGTGAAAAAAAGAGAATGCGCGTTTTTTTCAATTGTAGCCTATCGGCCAGTCAGTGAAGTCAAGTTTGAAAATGGCGTCCTCTATTACAATGATCAAATTGTTGAAGAGGATCCTTTGGACTTTTTGAATCGCATCACGGTCAAAACGAAAACTTCAGAAGAGCTTCCTTTTAACGGTGGGGCGATTGGATTTGTCGGCTATGACTTGATTGGTCTCTATGAGAACATTGGTTCCATTCCTGAAGATACGATCGGCACACCAGATCTTCACTTTTTTTCTTATATGAAAGCTATGTGATTTTTTTGATCACAAAAAGGAAAAAGGTCTATGTGGTGGAAGAGAACCTCTATAGTGGACGGAGTGAAGCAGAGCAAGCGTCGAGCTTGGAGCAAGTATTAGCACAATTGGCAAGACCTGCAAAAGAAGAGTTTCAGGACAAGGACCTGCATGCGCTTCATTTCCACAATCATTTGGAGCAAAAAAAGAGTTTGAGGAAATGGTGGCCCTAGCGCGGGACTATATTCGAAAAAGGAGATATGTTCCAATGCGTGCTCAGTCAACGTTTTTTTCAGCTGATTTTTTTCAGGAAAACCACTGGATTATTACCGCAATTTGCGCGTGACCAACCCTTCGAATTATCTCTACTTTTTATGATTTTTGGGGAGTACCAAATTATCGGTGCCAGTCCAGAAAGTCTGGTGTCGGTCAAGGATCGAGTGGTGACAACCAATCCCATTGCTGGGCACGCGTCCCAGAGGGATCGATGAAGAGGCTGATCGGCAATTGGCAGCTGATTTGGCAGGGGATCCAAAAAGAAGTCGCAGAACACCGGATGTTGGTGGATCTAGGGCGAAACGATATTGGGTCGTATCGCTCAAAAATGGGTCAGTTGAAGTGACCAAATATATGGAAGTGGAATTCTTCCGTTATGTCATGCACCTGACGAGTGTGGTCAAGGGTCAATTACTTCCTGGACTAGCCTCCATTGAGGCTCTGAAGGCAACTCTTCCAGCTGGGACCGTTTCAGGGTGCTCCCAAGATTCGAGCCATGAAGCGAATCTATGAGGCAGAAAAAGAGAAAACGAGGCGTCTATGCAGGGTGCTATTGGCTATCTCTCTGTGACGGGGGATCTCGATTTTTGCTATTGCGATTCGAACCATGATCCTCAAAAAAATAAGAAGGCTTATGTGCAGGCCGGAGCAGGAATCGTTTATGATTCGATCGCTGAAAATGAATACCAAGAAACCGTCAATAAGGCAAAAATCGATGACAAGGATTGGAGAAGAAGGATGATTTTTATTAGTCGATAATTACGATTCATTTACCTACAATTTAGCACAGTATATCGGAAAAATTTGATGAGGTCCAGGTGCTTCGAAATGATGATCCGGATTTGTACCAAGTTGCCCAAGAAGCAGATGCCTTGGTCTTTTTCTCCAGGTCCAGGTTGGCCAAAGGATGCGGGCAAGATGGAGGAGATGATCCGAGATTTTCGCAGGGGTCAAACCAATCTTGGGGATTTGCTTGGGGCATCAAGCGATTGCGGAAGTTTTTTTGGAGGGCGCTTGGGATTGGCACCACAGGTCATGCATGGCAAACAAAGCCAGATCCAGCTAGAAGCTCCCTCTCCGCTATACGCGGGTGTCGCAAAAGAAGTCCCAGTCATGCGCTACCATTCGCTGACGATTGAAGACATGCCAGAGGATTTTGTCATTACCTCTCGGACGACGGATGATCAAGCGATTATGGGGAATTCAACACCGTAGCTTACCGATTTATGGTTTTCAATACCATCCAGAAAGTATCGGGACGCCAGATGGGCTCAAGACCATCGAAAAATTTTTGTCAAACTAGTCAAGGAGCGGAAGATGAAACAAGTGCTTGCAAAAGTAGCGGAAGGAATGGATCTAACCAGTGCAGAGTTAGAAGCTGCCATGGAGGAAGTCGTTGCTGGTCGTGCTTCAGAAGCACAGGTGACGGCCCTTCTTCTAGGTCTCAAAATGAAGGGAGAAACGGTTGAAGAGCGGACGGCTATTGCAAAAGTGATGCAGGCCTATGCAGTCGCTATTCCTACAGAAGTTCAAGGAGCAATGGACAATTGTGGAACGGGGGCGATCGTTCGTATAGTTTCAATATTTCAACAACAGCTGCCTTCGTCCTTGCTGGTGGTGGCATCAAGATGGCGAAACACGGAAATCGTTCGATCTCTTCTAAATCTGGTTCTGCGGATGTACTAGAAGCTCTAGGGATTAACCTTGATTTGGGTCCAGAAGACTTGGGACGAGTGTTTGAAAAGGCGGGAATTGTCTTCCTATTTGCCAAAAAAATCTGCATCCTGGCATGCGCTATATTATGCCCGCTCGCTTGGCGCTAGGGGTTCCAACGGTGATGAACTTAACTGGTCCTCTTATCAATCCGATTCCTCTAGAAACCCAGCTATTGGGAACCAGTCGTCCGGATATGCTAGAAAGTACGGCAGAGATTCTAAAAGAATTTGGGTCGGAAAACGCGCAGTGGTGGTGAGTGGTCCACAAGGTTTGGACGAGGCAGGCCTTGATGGAGAAAACCCAGCTCGCTATTCTGGAAAATGGACAGGTTACCTTATCCAGCTTTTCAACCAGAAGATATCGGAATGGAGCGCATTGAAATTGATCAAGTACGAGGTGGAGACGCCAAACGCAATGCGGAAATTTTTGCTCAGCGTCTTGAAGAATGAAGCAAGTCCCTTCTTAGAGGTGACTGTCTTGAATGCTGGCCTTGGTTTTTTTATGCCAACGGCAAGGTAGATTCTATCAAAGGAGGGATTGCCTTGGCACGTGAAGTGATTGCCAGTGGGGCTGCCCTTGAGAAATTGAGATTATTACAGGAGTATCAAAAAAATGAGTCAAGAATTCTTGCCAAAGATTCTAAAGGAAAAAGGCGCGTGAAGTGGCTGCGATGAAAGAAGAGGAACTCCAACCTTTGCGCGAGACCTACCGCCTGTATGATTACCTAAAGAGTCATCCAGAAAAGCTTCAGGTTATTGCGGAAGTGAAAAAGGCTAGTCCGAGTCTGGGAGATATTCATGTCGATGTGGATATCGTCGCGCAGGCTAAGACTTACGAAGAAAATGGGGCCGTGATGATTTCTGTCTTGACTGATGAAGTGTTTTTTTCAAGGGCAGTATCGAGTATCTCCGGGAAATATCTAGTCAAGTACCTATCCCCACCCTCAACAAAGATTTTCATTGTGGATGAAAAAGCAAGTGATTCGGGCGCGAAACGCAGGGGCGACCGTGATCTTGTTGATAGTTGCAGCCTTATCAGAGACTCGTCTGAAAGAACTCTTCGATTTTGCGACCCATCTTGGCCTGGAGGTCTTGGTGGAGACCCATAATCTGACAGAACTAGAGGTCGCTCACCGGATTGGGGCTCAGATCATCGGGGTCAATAATCGCAACTTGGTGACCTTTGAGACTGATCTTCATACTAGCCTTGAATTGGCGACCAGCTTTTGAACAAGAACCGGTTTACATCTCTGAGTCTGCTATTTTTCACAGCAGCAGACGCGCGCATGCTGGCTCCTTATTTTAATGGCATTCTCGTTGGGACAGCCCTCATGAAGGCAGACAATGTGGCTGAAAAAGTAAAGGAGTTGCAGATTGACAAAGGTTAAAATTTGCGGATTGTCCACTCCGGAAGCCGTCCAGACAGCTGTTGAAGCCGGTGCGGACTACATTGGTTTTGTCTTTGCACCAAGCAAACGGCAAGTCACGCTGGAGCAAGCTCGGCAGTTGGCTACAGGGCATTCCAAAGGGGGTTCAAAAAGTCGGTGTTTTTGTATCACCACAAAGAGAAGAAGTGGAGCAAGCTTGCCAAGTTGTGGGCTTGGACCTGATACAAGTGCATGGGCCGATAGATGAAACCATCTTGCAAGACCTTCCCCAACAAACGATTCGCGCTGTTCAAGTGGGGAAAAGACGCAGCTCTTCCTGAGACCAGTGCCGATTATCTGCTCTTTGATGCTCCTGTAGCAGGAAGTGGGCAGACCTTTGACTGGCAAGAACTCGAAAGCCCAAAACTTCACAAAGCCCTTCTTTATTGCAGGAGGCTTGACGGAAGACAATGTAGCAGATGCTATTCGCTTCTTTCATCCTTATGCGGTGGATGTATCCAGTGGGGTCGAGACAAATGGAATAAAAGATCAAGAAAAGATAAAACGATTTATAGAAAGGGTCAAGCATGGCATATAAACAACCAGATAAAAACGGATTTTACGGGCGGTTCGGGGGACGATTTGTCCCTGAAACCTTGATGACAGCAGTTTTAGAATTAGAAGAAGCCTACAGAGAAAGTCAAGCAGATCCTTCTTTTCAAGCAGAATTGGATCAGCTTCTGAAACAATATGTCGGTCGGGAAACACCGCTCTATTACGCTAAAGAAATCTAACCAAGTATGTCGGTGGAGCCAAGATCTTTTCTTAAAAGAGAAGACCTCAACCACACAGGGGCTCATAAAATTAATAATGCCCTAGGACAGGTTTTTATTGGCACACCGGATGGGCAAAAAGAAGATCATCGCAGAAACAGGGGCTGGACAGCACGGTGTTGCAACGGCAACGGCAGCTGCTTTATTTGATATGGAATGCACCATCTACATGGGGGAAGAAGATGTCAAACGCCAAGCCCTCAATGTCTTTCGGATGGAGTTATTGGGCGCCAAGGTTCAATCAGTAACAGATGGGTCACGTGTTCTCAAGGATGCGGTCAATGCTGCTCTTAGAGCCTGGGTAGCAAATGTGGAGGATACCCACTATATCATGGGGTCTGCTCTAGGACCTCATCCCATTCCCAGAAATTGTCCGTGATTTTTCAAAGTGTCATCGGTCGAGAAGCCAAACGCCAATTTGCAGAGCAAAATGATGGTGCGCTACCAGATGCAGTCTTTAGCCTGTGTAGGAGGCGGATCGAACGCCATTGGCCTCTTTTATCCTTTTGTTGAGGATGCCTCTGTTGCCATGTATGGGGCGGAAGCTGCTGGGCTTGGAGTGGATACAGACCAGCATGCAGCAACCTTGACCAAGGGGCGTCCGGGAGTCCTTCACGGCGCCTTGATGGATGTGTTACAGGATGCGCATGGACAGATTTTAGAAGCTTTCTCGATTTCAGCAGGTCTCGATTATCCAGGGATTGGGCCAGAGCATTCTTATTTCCATGACATCAAGCGGGCAACCTATGTGCCAGTGACAGACAAAGAAGCCCTAGAAGCCTTTCAATTGCTTTCGAAAAGTAGAAGGAATCATTCCAGCTCTGGAATCGAGCCATGCTATCGCCTATGCGGTGAAATTGGCCAAGGAGATGGGGCCTGAAAAATCCATGATCGTTTGCTTATCAGGTCGTGGGGATAAAGATGTGGTACAAGTCAAAGACCGCCTAGAACAAGAGAGAGGAGAGTAAGATGGGAAAGACCTTAACAGAGCATTTACAAAAGCTGAAAAGACCAGCAGCAAGGGATCTTTGTTCCTTATATTATGGCAGGAGATCATGAAAAAAAGGCTTGGCAGGTTTGCAGGAAACCATCCAATTTTTTGGAGGAGCTTGGTGTCTCAGCTATTGAGGTTGGCATTCCTTTTTCGGATCCGGTGGCAGATGGTCCCTGTGATTGAAGAGGCAGGGACTACGCAGTTTAGCCCATGGGACGACGACAGAGGAACTGGTGCAAACGATCCAGCGCTTGAGACAAGTGTTCCTTTGGTCATCATGACCTATTTCAACCCCTTGTTCCAATATGGGCTCGAAAAACTTTTTTAGAGATGTAGAAGGAACAGCGGTCAAAGGGAGTGATTATTCCGGATCTTCCTCATGAGCATGCGGATCTGGTAGAGCCTCTATTAGTGGATAAAGACATCGCTTTGGTGCCACTAGTGAGCTTAACCACAGGAATCGAGCGCCAGAAAGAAATTGATCCAAGATGCAGAAGGATTTATCTATGCCGTTGCTGTCAATGGAGTGACGGGGAAAGCTGGTAGCTATCGAGATGATTTGGATCACCACTTGGCCCAATTACACGAAATAGCGTCCATTCCTGTTTTAACAGGTTTTGGAGTTTCCAGCATGGAGGATGTTCACCGTTTCAACAAGGTCTCAGATGGGGTTATTGTGGGGTCCAAAATCGTTAAGGCTCTCCACCAAGGGGAGACAGACGCCATCGCTCGTTTTATTTCTCAAGCAGTGAAGGGCTAGAAGGTTCATTCCATTCATCATCAGCTTGATTCTCCTAGATCAAGCTCTTTGTCTACTATTTTAAACATTCCCCTCGTTTGGTCTTTTACAAACGAGGCTTTTCTCGTTACAATAGAGGTAGTAACAAGAAAAGAGGAGAAGAGAATGATAAGCCCTTGAAGAGATTGATCAAGTTGTCCAGTCAGGTCCTTTTTGAACCAACCTGGGACTCTCTTAGCCATCAAGTCTGTCCAGATTGGTATCGAGATGCCAAATTTGGAATATTTATCCACTGGGGCGTCTACAGTGTACCTGCCTTTTGGTTCGGAATGGTATTCGTGAAATATGTATATCCAAGGGAATCCTTGCTATGACTATCATCGAGAGCATTTTTGGAGACCAGGCCAGCTTTGGCTACAAGGATCTCATTCCTCTTTTACAGCCGATCGCTTTGATCCGGCATCTTGGCTAGATCTCTTTCAAAAAGCGGGAGCCCAGTATCTTTTTCCAGTTGCGGAGCACCACGATGGTTTTTCAGATGTATGCCTCTACTCTCTCGCCTTATAATAGCTTTAGAAATGGGGCCGAGACGAGATGTCTTAGGAGAGCTGAGGGAGGAAGCAGAAAAAAACGTGGCCTGCACTTCTGTACGTCCTCTCACCGGGCAGAACACCAGTTTTTTTCTTTTTTCACATGGCAAGGAATTCACTAGTGACATTCCGCAAGAAGTCCCAAGAGACAGCCTTTATTGGCCAGCGGAGCCAGAGCCCAAGGATCATTTTGATCTGACTTCCAAGCCTTATCCAAGCAAAGAATTCTTGGAAGATTGGCTTTTGCGAACCTGTGAACTGGTGCGGGACTACCAACCAGAGCTCCTTTATTTTGACTGGTGGATCCAGCATGAGAGTTTCCGTCCCTACTTGATGCGCTTTTTGGCTTATTATTACAATCTAGCAGCACAAGAGGATCGCAAGGTGGCTGTTTGTTACAAACAGGACGCCCTCCCTTTCGGTTCAGGAATCGTTGAGATGGAGCGGGGAGGATACGGAGAGACGCAAGCCTTTCCGTGGCAAATGGATACCGCGATCGCCCGTAATTCTTGGTGCTATACCCAGGATCTAGCCTACAAGACCAGTAAGGAATTGCTACAAAATTTAGTTGATGTTGTGGCCAAAAATGGCAATCTTCTGCTCAATATTGGACCCAAGGCAGATGGCACGATCCCTGAGCAAGACCAAGACATCCTCACAGAGATCGGGGACTGGCTGGCGGTAAATGGAGAAGCCATTTATCAGAGTCGGCCTTGGCGGGTGTCATCGGACGGACCGACCGAGGCCCAGGAAGGTTCCTTCTCAGATGGAGAAGCGCCACTCTATACCAGCCAAGATTTCCGCTATACCATGCGTGATGGCCTGCTTTATGCTATCCAGCTGGAACCAAGTGGAAGGACGGAAGAGCTGACCTTGCCGTCTCTCGCCTATGATCTCAAGCAACCGAGAATTCTTCATGCGCGCATTCAAAAGCTAGAGCTCCTTGGAGAAAGTCAGCCCCTTTCTTGGAGCCAAGATGAGACAGGGCTCCATCTTCAGTTACCAGCTTGTAGCAAAAAACAACCGCGTGTTTTGCGCCTCAGCTTTTAGTTTTCTTGAAGCTTTCTATAAGGAATCGTTTAGGTTTCTCTTGTATACTGTACTCATCCAATAAGAAATGAGGTACAGAAAATGAAAATCTCAGTTAATTATCCAAAACGCTTTTAAGAAATTGCCACAACAAGGTTCTTGTTACGGCGAATAAACACTTCTCTTCATTTTTTTCATAAGAAACTCCTAAAGAAGGCTCTACCCGAAAGGGTAGAGTTTTTTTATGTACCAGAGACCTTGTGATTCGTGGTATAATAGGCCTATGGAAAAAAAGAATAAATTACTACTCATCGACGGGTCTTCCGTCGCTTTTTCGTGCCTTTTTTTCGCACTCTATAATCAAATTGATCGCTTCAAAAAAATGCCAATGGTTTGCATACCAATGCGGTCTATGGCTTTAACCTCATGTTGAGCCATCTCTTGGAGCGCATCCAACCAACCCATGTCCTCGTTGCTTTTGATGCAGGAAAGACGACCTTTCGGACGGAGATGTATGCCGACTACAAAGGGGGCCGTGCAAAAACTCCAGATGAGTTCCGTGAGCAGTTTCCTTTCATTCGTGAGCAACTGGATCATTTGGGAATCCGCCATTATGAGCTGGCCCAGTATGAAGCGGATGATATTATTGGAACGCTAGATAAGATGGCAGAAACTACCTCGGTGCCCTTTGATGTGACCATTGTCTCTGGGGATAAGGATTTGATCCAGCTGACAGATGACAATACGGTGGTTGAAATCTCCAAAAAAGGGGTAGCAGAGTTTGAAGAATTCACTCCAGCCTATCTGAAAGAAAAGATGGGACTGACACCAGAGCAATTTATCGACCTCAAGGCCTTGATGGGAGATAAAGTCGGATAATATCCCAGGTGTCACCAAGATCGGAGAAAAGACCGGGATCAAACTACTCCTAGAGTACGGCTCTCTCGATGGCATTTACGAGCATATCGACGAGATGAAGGCTTCTAAGATGAAGGAAAACCTCATCAACGACAAGGAGCAGGCCTATCTGTCTAAGACTCTCGCAACCATCGATACCAATGCTCCCATTGAGATTGGGCTGGACGATATCACCTATACGGGCCCTCATCTAGAAAATCTCGCCAAGTTTTATGAGGAGATGGGCTTCAAGCAACTCCGTCAGGCCTTGGATCTCAGTGGAGAAGAAGCAGCTCCTGTAGCTATTGACTATACAGAAGTCGAGCAAGTCACTTCAGATATGCTCACGGAAGATAGTTTCTTCCATTTTGAGATTTTTTTGGGGACAATTACCATACGGAACCCATCATCGGTTTCTGCATGGGGGACCGAAAGGTCAGCTCTACGCGAGTACAGATACTGGTCTTTTACAAACACCGATTTTTCAAAGAATTTCTCGAAAAAAACGCCCCTCAAGGTCTATGACTTCAAGCGGGCCAAGGTCTTGCTCAGCCACTTGGGCATTACCCTTCAAAATCCCGCGTTTGACAGTCGATTGGCCAAGTATCTCTTGTCGACCGTAGAGGACAATGAAATTTCAACCATTGCGAGTCTCTATAGTCAGATTGCGCTACCGCTGGACGAAGTCGTTTATGGCAAGGGAGCCAAAAAGCTATCCCAGAAAAAGGCGGTCCCTATTAGAGCATTTGGCACGGAAAGTCGCTGTTCTACTGGATACCGAAGAGCCCATGGTGGAGCAGTTGCAAGCCCATGACCAGCTAGATTTGCTCTATGATATGGAGCAACCACTAGCAGCTGTTTTGGCCAAGATGGAAATCGCGGGGATCAAGGTAGAGCGCCAGACCCTAGAAGACATGCAGGTGGAAAACGAAGTGGTCTTGGAGCGCTTGACTCAAGAAATCTACGAGCTTGCAGGGAGAAGAGTTTAACATCAATTCTCCAAAAACAATTGGGGGTCATCCTCTTTGAAAAATTGGAACTTCCTCTTGAATATACTAAGAAGACCAAAACCGGCTATTCAACAGCCGTTGATGTCTTGGAACGCCTGGCTCCAATTGCACCGATTGTGTCTAAGATTCTTGAATACCGCCAAATTGCTAAGATCCAGTCGACCTATGTCATCGGTCTTCAAGATTGGATTTTGGAAGATGGGAAGATCCATACCCGCTATGTACAGGATTTGACGCAGACAGGCCGTTTGTCCAGTGTGGATCCCAACCTGCAAAACATTCCTGTCCGTTTGGAACAAGGTCGTCTTATTCGTAAGGCCTTTGTCCCAGAAGAGGAAAACAGTGTCTTGCTGAGTTCGGACTATTCACAAATCGAACTGCGCGTCTTGGCCCATATTTCGGGAGATGAGCATTTGATTGATGCTTTTAAACATGGGGCAGATATCCATACATCGACTGCTATGCGAGTTTTCAATATTGCAAAACCTGAAGATGTGACGCCGAACGACCGTCGCAATGCAAAAGCAGTAAACTTCGGTGTGGTTTATGGAATTTCCGACTTTGGACTGTCTAACAACCTAGGGATCAGTCGAAAAGAAGCCAAGGCTTATATTGAGACCTACTTCGAACGCTACCCTGGCATCAAGGACTATATGGAGAGAGTGGTACGGGAAGCGCGTGACAAAGGCTATGTGAGAAACCCTCTTCAAGCGTCGTCGGGAGATTCCAGATATCAATTCTCGCAACTTCAATGTTCGAGGCTTTGCGGAGCGGACGGCTATCAACTCACCCAATCCAAGGATCTGCAGCAGATATCTTGAAAATTGCCATGATCCACTTGGACCAAAGCGCTAGAAAGAGGAGCATACAAGACCAAGATGCTTCTTCAGGTGCACGATGAAATCGTTCTGCAAGTACCAAGTGATGAACTGGCAGCGATCAAAGAACTCGTCAAAGAGACCATGGAATCCGCTATCGAACTTGCAGTACCACTGGAAGCCGATGAGAAACGAAGGCAAAACATGGTATGAAGCCAAATAAAGATTGAGTTTGTTCAAAACAGAAAGCGGTAGGAGACTTTTCAGTTTCCTACCGCTTTTAACGACAAACACTTGCAATGCCCTTCCGTATTGTTATACTATTTAAAGAAAGGAAACGCATACAAAAGGAGATTCTTATGGCTTATTCATTTCGCAATCCTAGTGATGGCATTATCAAACATTACCTAGAAACCAGCAAGATCATCGCTGTAGTTGGATTATCTGATCGTGAAGATACGACCAGTCATCGTGTCAGCAAGGAGATGCAAGAGCAGGGGCTATCGGATTATTCCTGTCAACCCTCGTGCAGCTGGTGGCCAGATTCTTGGAGAAACGGTGTACGCTAGCTTGCAGGAGATTCCTTTCCCAGTAGATATCGTCGATGTATACCGTCGCAGTGAGTTTTTACCAGATGTGGCACGTGATTTTATTGAGACGGATGCGAAAAATTTTCTGGGCACAATTGGAGCTGGAAAAATCAAGAAGCAGAAGAAATCCTTCGTGGAGCTGGACGAGAAGATATCGTCATGAACCGCTGTATCAAACGGGAACACACCCGACTGATCTTAGGAGACTCCCTATACGGTTTATAAATGATAAACAATTGATATAGAAGAAAACCCCAGCTTGCTGGGGTTTTTCTTCTACTCTATTCAGTTTCATGGCTTGGATGGCCTGTAAAATGGCGCGGCCCTTGTTTAATCTGCTTGATTTGATCATAAAAAGGCAATTTGGCAGTTGATAAAGTAAGGCATGGTATAAAAAGCCGATGACATCGCGCGTGAAGTAATTCAAGAAGTACCAACCAATCAAGGTTAGATCGAGCACCAAGCGATTGCTGCGGAACCCTTTCATGGTTTCACGACTTTGGCGAAGGACTCCAAAGGCTCCCTTGTAGTCGCCGTCTCGTAATTGCTCATAGAGGATCAATTCGACCAAGCTGAGACTGTAGTATTGTGGCAGGTAAAAGAGGAGGCCAATCAGGCCAAGTACAACACCAGCAGTCATCAGAGGCATTTGTTGCATGAGAGATTGGAATTCAGGACTGGAAGCACTCAGAGTGCTAGGGTTGCTCACCTTATCGTAGATCGCCAAAAATCGAATGCTGGCGTAGGTGCTGATGAGACTCCCCACATAGAGGATGAGTCCCCATAAAAAGAGGACGACTTGCTTCAAGATCAAGGTGGCAAATACAGAGGTAAAAGCGATCTTGTTTAAAGATATCTAAGACGCGTGTTCGGTGTTCGATCTTGGGATTAATCGTATCTAAATAGCTAAAAGTCGCACCGACCACTAAAATGGAGATGACAAAGGAGACGACAGAAGGAAAGAGCTGCCGCTGGATCATGTAGATACTTGCTTGCTGCAAGGTCATATCCGGTAGTAGATCGACCAGATCTTGCCCACTTAAGAGAAAGTTAGCAAGAATGGTCAACAGGACCGGAAGAGCAAAAAGGATAGCTAAGCCCGGTTGCTGGACTTGCATGGTACGTGCCCGGAGGCGAATCAGTTTAAGGTTCATAGATGACACTCTCTTCATAGTAGTACTTTTTTTATTATAACATAAGTCCGTGACAGAGCCGGTAAAAATTTGGTACAATCGTACAGGTGCTCACAGGAAAACTGTGACAGGAATAAGAAGGCTGGGACTGTTTTTCCCAGTACGGAGGTAACCATGACAGATTCACCGATTCAATATCGATTAATCAAAAAAGAAAAGCATACAGGTGCTCGTCTGGGAGAAATTATCACCCCTCACGGGACCTTCCCTGACCCCAATGTTTATGCCTGTAGGGACTCAGGCAACCGTTAAGACCCAATCGCCAGAAGAACTCAAGGAAATGGGTTCCGGAATTATCTTGGCCAACACCTACCATCTCTGGCTTCGTCCCGGGGACGACTTGGTCGCAAAAGCAGGAGGACTGCACCAGTTCATGAACTGGGACCAGCCGATTTTGACAGATAGTGGAGGCTTTCCAGGTCTATTCATTAGCGGATACCCGCAACATCACCGAAGAAGGGGTAACCTTTAAAAAAACCACCTCAACGGCTCGAAGATGTTCCTCTCTCCAGAAAAAGGCCATCTCCATCCAAAACAATCTAGGAAGCGACATCATGATGTCCTTTGATGAATGCCCTCAGTTCTATCAGCCCTATGATTATGTGAAAAAATCAATCGAACGGACCAGTCGTTGGGCAGAACGTGGCCTAAAGGCTCACCGTCGCCCTCATGATCAAGGTCTTTTCGGGATTGTCCAAGGGGCTGGATTTGAAGACTTGCGCCGTCAGTCTGCTCAAGATTTGGTCAGCATGGACTTCCCAGGCTATTCTATCGGTGGCTTAGCTGTTGGGGAAAGCCATGAAGAGATGAATGCCGTGCTTGATTTCACAACTCCGCTCTTACCAGAGAACAAGCCTCGCTATCTCATGGGAGTAGGAGCTCCAGACAGTCTGATTGATGGCGTTATTCGTGGAGTGGACATGTTTGACTGTGTCTTGCCGACGCGGATTGCGCGAAATGGTACCTGTATGACTAGCCAAGGACGCCTAGTAGTGAAAAAAATGCGCAATTTGCAGAAGACTTTACACCGCTGGATCCTGAATGTGATTGCTACACTTGTAAGAATTACACCCGAGCTTATCTTCGCCACCTCCTCAAGGCAGATGAGACCTTCGGCATTCGCTTGACCAGCTACCACAACCTGTACTTTCTTGATCAACCTCATGAAGCAGGTCCGTCAAGCCATCATGGATGACAATCTCTTAGAATTCCGTGAGCATTTCGTCGAAAAAAATATGGCTATAACAAAGTCAGGACGGAATTTCTAGAAATAGATAAATAGGAAGAAAAAAAGACTACAGCCATCTGAGAATAATAGGAATAACTGCTAGACGCAGTGGTTGATTGGTATCTTTGTTCGCTTGTTAAGCTCCAAAGATAACCTAATCAACTGTGCGGGAGCGAGACGACGAACAAATTGGATATAAATTTGTTCTGTCTCGCTCCCTTTTTCCTATATAATAGCAACTTTTTTTAGCACTCTATTTTCTTTCGAAAAACACTTTCATCAAAAAAACGAAAAAAATCTTCTCAAATCCCTTGCATTGGGCCTTTGTTTGTGTTAAACTACTATGGTGCTGTGAAAAACAGCTATTAGCTTTGATGCAAGAGGTTGCGACACGCTCGGTTGCATTGCCACGCAACGCGCGTCGGTTTTCTTGTGGAGCTAGCCTATTATCTTAAATAGACGAAAAGGAGAAAAAAAGATGGCAAACAAAAAAATCCGCATCCGTTTGAAAGCGTACGAACACCGTACACTCGACACAGCGGCTGCAAAAATCGTAGAATCAGCTACTCGTACAGGTGCACAAGTTGCGGGTCCAATCCCACTTCCAACTGAGCGTAGCCTCTACACAATCATTCGTGCGACTCACAAATACAAAGATTCTCGCGAACAATTCGAAATGCGTACACACAAACGTTTGATCGACATCATCAACCCAACTCAAAAAAACAGTTGACGCTTTGATGAAATTGGATCTTCCAAGTGGTGTAAACGTAGAAATCAAACTTTAATCTAAAAGCTTGATCCAGAGCATAAAAAAACGCTCGTTAAAAAAACTTTTTGAATAAAAAAACTATAGAAAAGGAACTATTTTCTCATGACAAAAGGAATCTTAGGGAAAAAAGTGGGAATGACTCAAATCTTCACTGAAGCTGGCGAATTGATCCCTGTAACAGTTATCGAAGCAACTCCAAACGTTGTTCTTCAAGTTAAAACTGTTGAAACAGATGGTTACAACGCTATCCAAGTTGGTTTCGATGACAAACGCGAAGTATTGAGCAACAAACCTGCTAAAGGACATGTAGCAAAAGCTAACACGGCTCCTAAGCGCTTCATTCGTGAATTCAAAAACGTTGAAGGCTTGGAAGTTGGTGCTGAAATCACAGTTGACACTTTCGAAGCTGGAGACATTGTTGATGTAACTGGTACTTCTAAAGGTAAAGGTTTCCAAGGTGTTATCAAACGCCACGGACAATCACGTGGACCAATGGCTCACGGTTCTCGTTACCACCGTCGTCCAGGTTCTATGGGACCTGTTGCACCTAACCGCGTATTCAAAGGTAAAAACCTTGCAGGACGCATGGGTGGCGATCGTGTAACAATTCAAAACCTTGAAGTTGTACAAGTTGTTCCAGAAAAAGAACGTTATCCTTATCAAAGGTAACGTACCAGGTGCTAAGAAATCTCTTATCACTATCAAGTCAGCAGTTAAAGCTGGTAAATAATAAGGAAAGGGGAATACAGTCAAAATGGCAAATGTAACATTATTCGACCAAACTGGTAAACAAGCGGGCGAAGTTGTTCTTAACGATGCGATCTTTGGTATCGAACCAAACCAAGCAGTTGTATTTGATGTGATCATCAGCCAACGTGCTAGCCTTCGTCAAGGAACTCACGCAGTTAAAAAAACCGTTCAGCTGTTTCAGGTGGCGGACGCAAACCATGGCGTCAAAAAGGAACTGGACGTGCTCGTCAAGGTTCTATCCGCTCTCCACAATGGCGTGGTGGTGGAATCGTCTTCGGACCAACTCCACGTAGCTATGCGTACAAACTTCCTCAAAAAGTTCGTCGCCTTGCACTTAAATCTGTTTACTCAGAAAAAGTTGCTGAAAACAAATTTGTAGCCGTTGATTCTCTTGAATTTACAGCTCCAAAAACTGCTGAATTTGCAAAAAGTTCTTGCAGCTTTGAGCATCGATTCTAAAGTCCTTGTTATTCTTGAAGAAGGAAATGAATTCGCAGCTCTTTCAGCTCGTAACCTTCCAAACGTGAAAGTTGCGACTGCTACAACTGCAAGTGTTCTTGACATCGCAAATAGTGACAAACTTCTTGTTACTCAAGCAGCTATCTCTAAAAATCGAGGAGGTTCTTGCATAATGAATTTGTATGATGTTATCAAAAAAACCTGTTATCACTGAAAAGTCAATGGCTCAACTTGAAGCAGGCAAATATGTATTCGAAGTTGACACTCGCGCTCATAAACTTTTGATCAAACAAGCTGTTGAAGCCGCCTTTGAAGGTGTAAAAGTTGCGAATGTGAACACTGTAAACGTAAAACCTAAAGCAAAACGCGTTGGACGTTACACTGGTTTTACTTCAAAAACTAAAAAAGCTATCATCACGCTTGCAGCTGATTCTAAAAGCAATCGAGTTGTTTGCTACTGAAGCTGAATAATCTAAGGAGGAAATATCGTGGGAATTCGTGTTTATAAACCAACAACAAACGGTCGCCGTAATATGACTTCTTTGGATTTCGCTGAAATCACAACAAACACACCTGAGAAAACTTTGCTTGTTTCTCTTAAAAACAAAGCAGGTCGTAACAACAACGGTCGTATCACTGTTCGTCACCAAGGTGGTGGACACAAACGTCATTACCGTTTGATCGATTTCAAACGTAACAAAGATGGAGTTGAAGCAGTCGTTAAAAACGATCGAATACGATCCAAACCGCTCAGCTAACATCGCGCTTGTACACTACACTGACGGTGTGAAAGCTACATCATCGCCCCTAAAGGTCTTGAAGTAGGTCAACGCATCGTATCAGGACCAGAAGCAGATATCAAAGTCGGAAACGCTCTTCCACTTGCTAACATCCCAGTTGGTACTTTGATCCACAACATCGAATTGAAACCTGGTAAAGGTGGAGAATTGGTACGTGCTGCTGGAGCTTCTGCTCAAGTATTGGGTTCTGAAGGTAAATATGTACTTGTTCGTCTTCAATCAGGCGAAGTTCGTATGATTCTTGGAACTTGCCGTGCTACAGTTGGTGTTGTCGGAAACGAACAACATGGACTTGTAAACCTTGGTAAAGCGGGACGTAACCGCTGGAAAGGTGTTCGCCCTACAGTTCGTGGTTCTGTAATGAACCCGAATGATCACCCACACGGTGGTGGTGAAGGTAAAAGCACCAGTTGGACGTAAAGCGCCATCTACTCCTTGGGGTAAACCTGCGCTTGGTCTTAAAACTCGTAACAAGAAAGCGAAATCTGACAAACTTATCGTTCGTCGTCGCAACCAAATAATCATAAGCAACTAGCTTACACTTTCCGCCAGCTCGGTAGCGCTGCCTAGCAGCGCAAGCCGCTGTGGTACTAAATTTTAAAGGAGAAAATTACAAAATGGGACGTAGTCTTAAAAAAGGACCTTTCGTCGATGAGCATTTGATGAAAAAAGTTGAAGCTCAAGCAAACGACGAAAAGAAAAAAAGTAATTAAAACTTGGTCACGTCGTTCAACGATCTTCCCAAGTTTCATCGGATACACTATCGCAGTTTATGATGGACGTAAACATGTACCTGTTTACATCCAAGAAGACATGGTAGGTCACAAGCTTGGTGAATTTGCACCAACTCGTACTTACAAAGGTCACGCGGCAGACGACAAGAAGACACGTAGAAAAATAAGGAGAACATAAATGGCAGAAATTACTTCAGCTAAAGCAATGGCTCGTACAGTGCGTGTTTCACCTCGTAAATCACGTCTTGTTCTTGACAACATCCGTGGTAAAAAGCGTAGCCGATGCCATCGCTATTTTGACATTCACACCAAACAAAGCTGCAGGGATCATCCTTAAAGTGTTGAACTCAGCAGTAGCAAACGCTGAAAACAACTTTGGTTTGGAAAAAGCTAACTTGGTAGTATCTGAAGCATTCGCAAACGAAGGACCAACAATGAAACGTTTCCGTCCACGTGCGAAAGGTTCAGCTTCACCAATCAACAAACGTACAGCTCACATCACAGTAGCTGTTGCAGAAAAAAATAAGGAGGTAAACTCGTGGGTCAAAAAAAGTACATCCAATTGGTATGCGTGTTGGTATCATCCGTGATTGGGATGCCAAATGGTATGCTGAAAAAGAATACGCGGATTACCTTCATGAAGATCTTGCAATCCGTAAATTCATTCAAAAAGAATTGGCTGACGCAGCCGTTTCAACTATTGAAATCGAACGCGCAGTAAACAAAGTTAACGTTTCTCTTCACACTGCTAAACCAGGTATGGTTATCGGTAAAGGTGGAGCAAACGTTGATGCACTTCGTGCAGCTCTTAACAAATTGACTGGTAAACAAGTACACATCAACATCATTGAGATCAAACGTCCTGACTTGGATGCTCACCTTGTTGGTGAAGGAATCGCTCGTCAATTGGAACAACGTGTTGCTTTCCGTCGTGCACAAAAAAACAAGCGATCCAACGTGCTATGCGTGCTGGAGCTAAAGGAATCAAAAACTCAAGTATCAGGTCGTTTGAACGGTGCAGATATTGCCCGTGCAGAAGGATACTCTGAAGGAACTGTTCCACTTCACACACTTCGCGCTGATATCGATTACGCTTTGGGAAGAAGCAGACACTACTTACGGTAAACTTGGTGTTAAAGTATGGATCTACCGTGGTGAAGTTCTTCCAGCTCGTAAAGACGCTAAAGGAGGTAAATAACCAATGTTAGTACCTAAACGTGTAAAAACACCGTCGCGAATTCCGTGGTAAAATGCGCGGTGAAGCAAAAGGTGGAAAAGAAGTAGCATTCGGTGAATACGGTCTTCAAGCTACAACCAGCCACTGGATCACAAACCGTCAAATCGAAGCTGCTCGTATCGCCATGACTCGTTACATGAAACGTGGTGGTAAAGTTTGGATTAAGATTTTTCCCACACAAATCATACACCGCTAAAGCTATCGGGGTACGTATGGGATCTGGTAAAGGGGCTCCTGAAGGTTGGGTAGCACCAGTTAAACGTGGTAAAGTGATGTTCGAAAATCGCTGGTGTATCTGAAGAGATCGCACGCGAAGCACTTCGTCTTGCTAGCCACAAATTGCCAGTTAAAAACTAAATTTGTGAAACGTGAAGCAGAATAAGGAGAGGTCATGAAACTTACAGAAGTAAAAAGAATTTGTTAAAGAACTTCGTGGTCTTTTCTCAAGAAGAACTCGCGAAGCGTGAAAATGAATTGAAGAAAGAATTGTTTGAACTTCGTTTCCAAGCAGCTGCTGGTCAATTGGAACAAACTGGACGTTTGAAAGAAGTGAAAAAACAAATCGCTCGTATCAAAACTGTTCAATCAGAAGCTAAATAATAGACTAGGGAAGGAGAATTTCAATGGAACGCAATAATCGTAAAGTTCTTGTTGGACGCGTTGTGTCTGACAAAATGGACAAAACAATCACAGTTGTAGTTGAAACTAAACGTAACCACCCAGTCTATGGTAAACGTATCAACTATTCTAAAAAATACAAAGCTCATGATGAAAACAATGTTGCTAAAGAAGGCGATATCGTTCGTATCATGGAAACTCGTCCGCTTTCAGCTACAAAACGCTTCCGTCTTGTAGAAGTCGTTGAAAAAGCGGTCATCATCTAATCATACCTGAAAGGAGAAAACGTAAATGATTCAAACAGAAACTCGTTTGAAAGTCGCTGACAACAGTGGCGCACGCGAAATCTTGACAATCAAAGTTCTTGGTGGTTCAAAACGTAAATTCGCGAGCATCGGTGATGTAATCGTTGCATCTGTAAAACAAGCTACTCCTGGTGGTGCGGTTAAGAAAGGTGACGTTGTAAAAGCTGTTATCGTTCGTACTAAATCAGGTGCTCGTCGTAAAGATGGTTCATACATCAAGTTCGACGAAAATGCAGCAGTGATCATCCGTGACGACAAAACTCCTCGCGGAACTCGTATCTTTGGCCCAGTTGCACGTGAATTGCGTGACGGTGGTTTCATGAAGATCGTATCACTTGCTCCAGAAGTACTTTAATCAATCAAAAACAAACACAGTCCCCTGGCTTAGCCAGGGTGCCCATCGGGCGTAAGAATAAAAAGGAGAATAAAAATGTTTGTAAAAAAAGGCGACAAAGTTCGCGTTATCGCTGGTAAAGACAAAGGCGTAGAAGCTGTTGTTCTTACTGCTCTTCCAAAAAGTAAATAAAGTTGTTGTAGAAGGTGTAAACATCATCAAGAAACACCAACGTCCAAATAACGAAAACCCTCAAGGTGCAATCGTTGAAAAAGAAGCTCCAATCCATGCTTCTAACGTTCAAGTTTTGGACAAAAACGGTGTTGCTGGACGTGTTGGCTACAAATTTGTAGACGGCAAAAAAAGTTCGCTACAACAAAAAAAATCAGGCGAAGTGCTTGACTAATCACGAAGGAAAGGAGAAGTATAATGGCTAATCGTTTAAAAAGAAAAAAATACCTTAATGAAGTAGTACCATCATTGACTGAACAGTTCAACTATTCATCAGTTATGGCTGTGCCAAAAAGTTGATAAAAATCGTTTTGAACATGGGTGTCGGTGATGCAGTATCAAATGCTAAAAACCTTGAAAAAAAGCTGCTGAAGAGCTTGCTTTGATCTCAGGTCAAAAACCATTGATCACTAAGGCTAAAAAAATCAATCGCCGGCTTCCGTCTTCGTGAAGGTGTTGCGATCGGTGCAAAAGTTACCCTTCGTGGTGAACGTATGTACGAATTCTTGGATAAATTGGTAACAGTTTCACTTCCACGTGTATAAAACCAGGACTTCGTGTCTACAAAAAAACGTGAAGATCTTCCAAAAGTTCTTAACGGACTTGGAATTGCTATCCTTTCAACTTCTGAAGGCTTTGCTTACTGATAAAGAAGCTCGCCAAAAGAACGTTGGTGGAGAGTTATCGCTTACGTTTGGTAATATTTAGCTTCAATTTCTTTGTGACTCTTCGTTATCGTTTCTGCCTAACCCAAAGTTATGCCTACGAGACGATGCCTAGATTCACTTTGAAAACTGAAACCTAAATCGTTCCTTTAATCGAGAAATCGATTTAACCCCGTGAAAACTGGCCATCATGGCCTGACAATCTAACAGGAGAAAAATAAACATGTCACGTATTGGTAATAAAGTTATCGTGTTGCCTGCTGGTGTTGAAATCACTAACAATGACAACGTTGTAACTGTAAAAGGACCTAAAGGAGAACTTACTCGTGAGTTCTCAAAAGATATTGAAATTCGTGTGGAAGGTACTGAAGTAACTCTTCACCGTCCAAACGATTCAAAAGAAATGAAAACAATCCACGGAACTACTCGTGCCCTTTTGAACAACATGGTTGTTGGTGTATCAGAAGGATTCAAGAAAGAACTTGAAATGCGCGGGGTTGGTTACCGTGCACAACTTCAAGGATCTAAAACTTGTTTTTGGCTGTTGGTAAATCTCATCCAGACGAAGTTGAAGCTCCAGAAGGAATTACTTTTGAACTTCCAAACCCAACAACAATCGTTGTTAGCGGAATTTCAAAAGAAGTAGTTGGTCAAACAGCTGCTTACGTACGTAGCCTTCGTTCACCAGAACCATATAAAGGTAAAGGTATCCGTTACGTTGGTGAATTCGTTCGTCGTAAAGAAGGTAAAACAGGTAAATAATGTTGAGTGGTTGATTTTCAACCACCAACCTATTTTCCAACTTAGTGCATAGCACACGATTTAAAACTAAAGAGGTGAAAACTGTGATTTCTAAACCAGATAAAAACAAACTCCGCCAAAAACGCCACCGTCGCGTTCGCGGAAAACTCTCTGGAACTGCTGATCGCCCACGTTTGAACGTATTCCGTTCTAATACAGGCATCTACGCTCAAGTGATTGATGACGTAGCGGGTGTAACGCTCGCAAGTGCTTCAACTCTTGACAAAGAAGTTTCAAAAAGGAACTAAAACTGAACAAGCCGTTGCTGTCGGTAAACTCGTTGCAGAACGTGCAAACGCTAAAGGTATTTCAGAAGTGGTGTTCGACCGCGGTGGATATCTATATCACGGACGTGTGAAAGCTTTGGCTGATGCAGCTCGTGAAAACGGATTGAAATTCTAATAGGAGGACACTAGAAAATGGCATTTAAAGACAATGCAGTTGAATTAGAAGAACGCGTAGTTGCTGTCAACCGTGTTACAAAAGTTGTTAAAGGTGGACGTCGTCTTCGTTTCGCAGCTCTTGTTGTTGTTGGTGACCACAATGGTCGCGTAGGATTTGGTACTGGTAAAGCTCAAGAAGTTCCAGAAGCAATCCGCAAAAGCAGTAGAAGATGCTAAGAAAAAAACTTGATTGAAGTTCCTATGGTTGGGACAACAATCCCACACGAAGTTCTTTCAGAATTCGGTGGAGCTAAAGTATTGTTGAAACCTGCTGTAGAAGGTTCTGGAGTTGCCGCTGGTGGTGCAGTTCGTGCCGTTGTGGAATTGGCAGGTGTGGCAGATATTACATCTAAATCACTTGGCTCTAACACTCCAATCAACATTGTTCGCGCAACTGTTGAAGGTTTGAAACAATTGAAACGCGCTGAAGAAGTTGCTGCCCTTCGTGGTATCTCAGTTTCTGATTTGGCATAAGAAAGGGGATAAAATGGCTCAAATTAAAATTACTTTGACTAAGTCTCCAATCGGACGCATTCCATCACAACGTAAAACTGTTGTAGCACTTGGACTTGGCAAATTGAACAGCTCTGTTATCAAAGAAGACAACGCTGCTATCCGTGGTATGATCACAGCAGTATCTCACTTGGTAACAGTTGAAGAAGTAAACTAATGAATTTTTAGGGGATGTGGCAATACTCATCCCCTAAAACTAGATATAGTCATCAAAGATGACAACCGTATAGGCGAGTTGATAAGGGAGACAACCTTTTCTCTCTTATCGGCGCTAGCATTTTACAAAAGAGGAGAAAAAATAAATGAAACTTCATGAATTGAAACCTGCAGAAGGTTCTCGTAAAGTACGTAACCGTGTTGGTCGTGGTACTTCATCAGGTAACGGTAAAACATCTGGTCGCGGTCAAAAAGGTCAAAAAGCTCGTAGCGGTGGCGGAGTTCGCCTTGGTTTTGAAGGTGGACAAACTCCATTGTTCCGTCGTCTTCCAAACGTGGATTCACTAACATCAACGCTAAAGAATACGCAATTGTAAATCTTGATCAATTGAACGTTTTTGAAGATGGTACTGAAGTTACTCCAGTTGTTCTTATCGAAGCAGGAATTGTAAAGGCTGAAAAATCAGGCGTTAAAATTCTTGGTAACGGTGAGTTGACTAAGAAGTTGACTGTGAAAGCAGCTAAATTCTCAAAAACAGCTGAAGAAGCTATCACTGCTAAAGGTGGTTCAGTAGAAGTCATCTAGAGAGGTGACCTATGTTTTTTAAATTATTAAAAGAGGCCCTCAAGGTTAAGAAAGTACGATCAAAAATTCTCTTTACGATTTTTATCATACTTGTCTTCCGTATTGGGACTAGTATTACTGTACCAGGGGTGAATGCAAAAAGTCTGGAAGCTTTGAGTGGATTATCCTTCTTGAACATGCTTAGTTTAGTTTCAGGGAATGCCATGAAGAACTTCTCGGTTTTTGCACTCGGTGTGAGTCCGTATATCACAGCTTCCATCGTTGTTCAATTGCTACAAATGGATATTGTTCCAAAGTTTGTAGAGTGGGGCAAGCAGGGGGAAGTAGGACGGAGAAAGATAAACCAAGCGACTCGTTATATTGCGCTTGTACTTGCGTTTGTGCAATCAATCGGAATCACTGCTGGTTTTAATACTCTATCTGGTGCAAAATTATTAACGACAGATCTAACCCCTCAAGTCTTTGTTATGATTGGTATTATCCTGACTGCAGGTACTATGATTGTTACTTGGCTCGGGGAGCAAATCACTGATAAGGGATATGGTAACGGGGTGTCTATGATTATCTTTGCTGGGATTGTGGCTTCAATTCCAGAGATGATTCATGGCATCTATGTGGACTATTTTGTCAATATTCCAAGTGATCGGTTGACGTCATCTATTATATTTGTCGTTATTCTCATTATCGCTGTTTTGTTGATTGTTTACTTTACAACATATGTACAACAGGCAGAATATAAAATTCCAATCCAATATACAAAAGTTGCTCAAGGTGCCCCATCCAGTTCTTACCTTCCTTTGAAGGTCAATCCTGCTGGTGTTATCCCAGTTATCTTTGCAAGTTCGATTACTGCAGCTCCTGCGGCTATTCTTCAGTTTGTCAGCGCTATGGGGCTTGATTGGACTTGGGTACGTACAGCACAAGAAATGCTTGCGACAACATCTCCAACAGGTGTTGCCATGTATGCACTGCTGATTATTCTCTTTACATTCTTCTATACATTTGTACAGATCAATCCAGAGAAAGCAGCAGAAAACTTGCAAAAGAGCGGAGCCTATATCCACGGTGTCCGTCCTGGTAAGGGAACAGAAGAGTTCATGTCGAAACTTCTTCGTCGCCTTGCAACCGTCGGTTCCCTTTTCCTTGGTGTGATTTCAATCTTGCCGATTGTAGCAAAAGATGTCTTTGGGCTCTCAGAAGCGGTTGCTTTTGGAGGTACCAGTCTTTTGATCATTATTTCGACAGGTATCGAAGGAATCAAACAGCTAGAAGGTTACCTATTGAAACGTAAGTATGTTGGTTTCATGGACAAAACAGAATAAAGCAAGACTACTTTTGCTTAGAGAGTGGAGTATGAAGGTCTATCTATAAGAGAGACTTTCGTCTCCCCTCTTCTATTTTGTTTTTAAATAGGAGTTGAAACTAGCTTTTTGCTTCTATTTAAATACAAAATAAGGAGATCAGATCATGAATCTTTTGATTATGGGCTTACCTGGAGCAGGTAAGGGAACGCAAGCAGCTAAAATTGTGGAACAATTCCACGTGGCACACATTTCAACTGGGGATATGTTCCGTGCTGCTATGGCAAATCAAACTGAAATGGGTGTGCTTGCAAAGTCATACATCGACAAAGGTGAGTTGGTTCCAGATGAAGTTACAAATGGAATTGTTAAAGAACGCCTTTCACAGGATGATATCAAAGAAACAGGTTTCTTGTTAGATGGTTACCCACGTACGATTGAACAAGCTCATGCCTTGGATAAAACATTGGCTGAACTTGGTATTGAACTAGAAGGTGTGATCAATATCGAAGTGAATCCAGATTGTCTCTTGGAACGTTTGAGTGGCCGTATCATCCACCGCGAAACAGGCGAAACCTTCCACAAAGTTTTCAACCCACCCGTTGACTACAAAGAGGAAGATTATTACCAACGTGAAGATGACAAACCTGAAACAGTGAAACGTCGCTTGGATGTGAACATCGCCCAAGGTGAACCAATCATTGCTCACTACCGTGCCAAAGGTTTGGTTCACGATATCGAAGGAAATCAAGATATCAATGATGTGTTCAAAGACATCGAAAAAGTATTGACAAATTTGAAATAAAGCGTTTTTCACACTTGCAAAAAATCGCTACAAATGTTATACTGAGATAGTCTGACTTATAATTGTTGTCTCTGTGTCTAGAGGCATCAAATCGAAATTTATGGAGGTGCTTTTGCGTGGCAAAAAGACGATGTGATTGAAGTTGAAGGCAAAGTAGTCGATACAATGCCCTAACGCAATGTTTACGGTTGAACTTGAAAATGGACATCAGATTTTAGCAACAGTTTCTGGTAAAATTCGTAAAAACTATATTCGTATTTTAGCGGGAGATCGTGTTACTGTCGAGATGAGTCCATATGACTTGACACGTGGACGTATCACTTACCGCTTTAAATAATCGAAAAAAACTTGGAGGATAAGAAATGAAAGTAAGACCATCGGTCAAACCAATTTGCGAATACTGTAAAGTAATTCGTCGTAATGGTCGTGTTATGGTAATTTGCCCAGCAAATCCAAAAACACAAACAACGTCAAGGATAAGATAGAAAGGAGAAAACATGGCTCGTATTGCTGGAGTTGACATTCCAAATGACAAACGCGTAGTAATCTCATTGACTTACGTTTATGGTATCGGACTTGCAACATCTAAGAAAATTTTGGCTGCTGCTGGAATCTCAGAAGATGTTCGTGTACGTGACCTTACATCAGATCAAGAAGATGCTATCCGTCGTGAAGTGGATGCAATCAAAGTTGAAGGTGACCTTCGTCGTGAAGTAAACTTGAACATCAAACGTTTGATGGAAATCGGTTCTTACCGTGGTATTCGTCACCGTCGTGGACTTCCCTGTCCGTGGACAAAACACTAAAAACAACGCTCGCACTCGTAAAGGTAAAGCTGTTGCGATTGCTGGTAAGAAAAAAATAATATAGGAGGTAAAAGTCTTGGCTAAACCAACACGTAAACGTCGTGTGAAAAAAAGAATATCGAATCTGGTATTGCTCATATTCACGCTACATTTAATAACACTATTGTTATGATTACTGATGTGCATGGTAATGCAATTGCTTTGGTCATCAGCTGGTGCTCTTGGTTTCAAAGGTTCTCGTAAATCTACACCATTCGCTGCTCAAATGGCTTCTGAAGCTGCTGCTAAATCTGCACAAGAACACGGTCTTAAATCAGTTGAAGTTACTGTAAAAGGTCCAGGTTCTGGTCGTGAGTCAGCTATTCGTGCGCTTGCTGCCGCTGGTCTTGAAGTAACAGCAATTCGTGATGTGACTCCAGTGCCACACAATGGTGCTCGTCCTCCAAAAACGTCGCCGTGTATAATCATTGCATTACACTGCTTTTTCGTTTAAGAGGGAGTAACTAAATGATCGAGTTTGAAAAACCAAATATAACAAAAAAATTGATGAAAATAAAGATTATGGCAAGTTTGTAATCGAACCACTTGAACGTGGCTACGGTACAACTCTTGGTAACTCTCTTCGTCGTGTACTACTAGCTTCTCTACCAGGAGCAGCAGTGACATCTATCAACATTGAAGGTGTCTTGCATGAGTTTGACACAGTTCCCGGTGTTCGTGAAGACGTGATGCAAATCATTCTGAACATTAAAGGGATTGCAGTGAAATCATACGTTGAAGACGAAAAAATCATTGAACTTGACGTTGAAGGTCCTGCTGAAATTACAGCTGGAGACATTTTGACTGACAGTGATATTGAAATTGTAAATCCAGATCATTATCTCTTTACGATCGGTGAAGGTTCTTCTCTAAAAGCGACAATGACTGTTAACAGTGGTCGTGGATATGTACCTGCTGATGAAAACAAAAAAGATAATGCACCAGTTGGAACACTTGCTGTAGATTCTATTTATACACCAGTTACAAAAGTCAACTATCAAGTAGAGCCTGCTCGTGTAGGTAGCAATGATGGATTTGACAAATTAACCCTTGAAATCTTGACTAATGGAACAATTATTCCAGAAGATGCTTTAGGGCTTTCAGCACGTATCTTGACAGAACATCTTGATTTATTTACAAATCTTACTGAGATTGCTAAGTCAACTGAAGTGATGAAAGAAGCTGATACTGAATCTGACGACCGTATTTTGGATCGTACGATTGAGGAACTGGACTTATCTGTGCGTTCATACAACTGTTTGAAACGTGCCGGTATCAATACTGTGCATGATTTGACAGAAAAATCTGAAGCAGAGATGATGAAAGTACGAAATCTTGGACGCAAGAGTTTGGAAGAAGTGAAACTCAAACTCATTGACTTGGGTCTTGGATTAAAAGATAAATAAAGGAGGAATACATGGCTTACCGTAAACTAGGACGCACTAGCTCACAACGTAAAGCAATGCTTCGCGATTTGACAACTGACCTTTTGATCAACGAATCAATCGTGACAACTGAAGCTCAGTGCTAAAAGAAATCCGTAAAACTGTTGAAAAAATGATTACTCTAGGTAAACGTGGTGATTTGCATGCACGTCGTCAAGCAGCTGCTTTCGTACGTAATGAAATCGCATCTGAAAACTATGATGAAGCAACTGATAAGTACACTTCTACTACAGCACTTCAAAAATTGTTCTCAGAAATCGCACCTCGTTATGCTGAACGTAACGGTGGATACACTCGTATCCTTAAAACTGAACCACGTCGTGGTGATGCTGCGCCAATGGCGATCATCGAATTAGTATAAAATCATCAATTTTGTTGAGTGTTATGATGATGGAGTCTTGTGCTCTTAGTCTAGCTCTGGTCTACCGCTGGGACTTCGGTCCTAGCGGGAACACTCATCATCATTTGATAGGGTAGACGCTTGTTTACGAAATTGTTTTTTTGTTTAAGAACAACTTCGTAAGCAGGCGTTTTTTAGTATTTTTGACGGAAATATGCTATACTAGGAAAAAAGAAAATCAAAAATGTTCAGGTTTTCTTATAATCGTAGAAATGGGGTATAAGGATGAAGGCTATTATTACAGTGGTTGGCAAGGACAAGGCTGGGATTGTTGCAGGTGTGTCTACGAAGATTGCAGAGTTGGGTTTGAATATTGACGATATTTCTCAGACTGTGTTGGATGAATACTTTACCATGATGGCGGTCGTATCAAGTGATGAAAAACAAGATTTTACCTCTCTCAGAAATGAGTTTGAAACTTTCGGTCAGACCTTGAATGTTAAAATCAATATTCAAAGTGCAGCGATTTTTGATGCTATGTACAATATCTAGGAGGTTATCATGGATATTAGACAAGTTACTGAAACCATTGCCATGATCGAAGAGCAGAACTTTGATATCAGAACCATCACCATGGGGATTTCCCTTTTGGACTGTATTGATCCAGATATTGAACGTGCTGCTGAAAAGATTTATCAAAAAATCACCACTAAAGCTGCAAATCTAGTGGCTGTAGGAGATGAAATTGCTGCAGAACTTGGGATTCCTATTGTTAATAAACGAGTATCGGTGACTCCGATTTCATTGATTGGGGCGGCAACTGATGCGACGGACTATGTTGTTTTGGCAAAGGCACTTGACAAGGCTGCCAAGGAGATTGGTGTTGACTTTATTGGTGGATTTTCTGCCTTGGTACAAAAGGGTTATCAAAAAGGAGATGAGATTCTCATCAATTCTATCCCCCGTGCTCTAGCTGAGACAGATAAGGTTTGTTCGTCTGTTAACATTGGCTCAACTAAGTCAGGTATCAACATGACTGCGGTCGCTGATATGGGACGTATCATCAAGGAAACAGCTGCACTGTCAGATATGGGTGCGGCCAAGTTGGTCGTATTTGCTAATGCTGTTGAGGACAATCCTTTTATGGCGGGGGCCTTCCATGGTGTCGGTGAAGCAGATGTTATCATTAATGTTGGAGTTTCGGGCCCTGGTGTTGTCAAGCGTGCCTTGGAAAAAGTTCGTGGACAGAGCTTTGATGTAGTAGCCGAAACAGTCAAGAAAACGGCCTTTAAGATTACTCGTATCGGTCAATTAGTTGGTCAGATGGCTAGCGAGAGACTTGGTGTTGACTTTGGAATTGTCGACCTAAGTTTGGCACCTACTCCTGCGGTTGGTGATTCTGTGGCTCGGGTACTGGAGGAAATGGGTCTAGAAACAGTTGGTACGCATGGAACGACGGCTGCCCTCGCTCTTTTGAATGACCAAGTTAAAAAGGGTGGAGTGATGGCTTGTAACCAGGTCGGTGGCTTATCAGGGGCTTTTATTCCTGTATCTGAAGATGAGGGTATGATTGCTGCGGTGCAAAATGGCTCTCTGAATTTAGAGAAACTGGAAGCCATGACAGCTATCTGTTCTGTTGGACTGGATATGATTGCTATTCCAGAAGATACGCCTGCTGAGACCATTGCGGCTATGATTGCGGATGAGGCGGCAATCGGTGTTATTAACATGAAAACAACGGCTGTCCGTATCATTCCAAAGGGAAAAGAAGGCGATATGATTGAGTTTGGTGGCTTGCTAGGGACAGCTCCAGTTATGAAGGTTAACGGGGCTTCGTCTGTTGATTTCATCTCTCGCGGTGGGCAAATCCCAGCTCCAATCCATAGTTTTAAAAATTAATAAAAAAGAGAGAAGATTTAAGTTGGGTTTAAGGATGACTGTGTATACTATAATCATTAAATAAAGATCTCCTAACTTTATTTAATTAGAATCCTAAACTTTTTCATAATAATCTCCTAGGAAAGCTACCGTTAGGGTAGCTTTTCTTGTGGGAAAATTACGAGAGCGGGCTTTACTGTTGAAAGCCGAATATTTCTTTGATCCATGATATAATAGAAGAAAATGGAGGATAGAAAATGTCTAAAGTAAGATTGTACTTGATCCGTCATGGTAAAACGATGTTTAACACGATTGGACGTGCTCAAGGATGGAGTGATACGCCTCTGACCGCAGAAGGTGAGTTGGGAATCCATGAACTGGGAATTGGCTTGAGAGAGTCTGGTTTACAATTTGACCGCGCTTATTCCAGTGATTCAGGGCGCACTATTCAAACCATGGGAATTATCCTGGAAGAACTTGGCTTGCAGGGGAAAATCCCTTATCGTATGGATAAGCGAATCCGTGAGTGGTGCTTTGGTAGTTTTGATGGAGCCTATGATGGGGATCTCTTTATGGGATTGATTCCGAGAATTTTCAATGTAGACCATGTTCATCAGTTGTCCTATGCAGAGCTAGCAGAAGGTCTAGTTGAGGTTGATACTGCAGGCTGGGCTGAAGGTTGGGAAAAACTCAGTGGTCGAATCAAGGAAGGCTTTGAAGCGATTGCCAAAGAAATGGAAGAACAAGGTGGGGGCAATGCTCTCGTTGTGAGCCATGGAATGACGATTGGTACCATTGTATATCTGATCAATGGCATGCATCCGCATGGTCTCGATAATGGTAGCGTAACGATTCTTGAATATGAGGATGGCCAGTTTAGAGTTGAAGTTGTCGGCGACCGTAGTTATCGAGAGCTCGGACGTGAGAAGATGGAAGAAAATAAGCATTGATAAAGATAGCTTCGCGTAGAAAGTATGACATATAGCAGTCGAAATATAATCTGAGTTCGCAGGTCTTATAACCACTAAAAGACAGTTTGAAATAGCTGTCTTTTTAATGTTTAACTATTTTAGTCTTTTATAAAATTATTTTGCTGAAAATTTTATAAAAAATAAGTACTCTCCCTCTTGACATTATAAATAATTTATGGCAAAATGAATCCAAAGGATAACTTTGGATCTGTTTTTACTTTTGTGTACATAGATCCAGATTAGAAAAAAGAGGAAACGCACTACAAAAAGATTGTCACTGAGATTTAGATGAAGCTATATATTAAAATTTCATTTCTCATGGCAGCACCCGCTATTTGACGTAGCTCGGGTTGTATACTATGATGATATTTTTGTTTTGATATATGCACATCTGCTCCAGTATGACTTCAATGTAGGGTGTTTTCTCTTTATTTTATATCCTCCTAAGTAGCTAGATCACTTTCTTCACCTCTTTTTAAAACAAAGGAGGTAGGTACAATGTATCTTACACAAAGTGACCCTGTGTCACATGAAGATGTGCTAATGAATACTAAAAAAGATTTATTAGCTTTGTTTATTGCTTCGCAAAAATCCCAAGAGGATTTGAATTATCAGTTTGCTATCAGGATTCCTTCAATTCTTGAATCTGTTTATATGATTTTGCGAAAGAAGTGGGTTCCTTCGGAAAAAATACTGGATACAACTAGTACGAAGAAACAAAAAGCTATACGACGAGCGTTATTCTTGTCAATTAGTATTATTCTGATTTTAATACTTCGTCCTCCAAACAAGTATTTGCTTTTAATTAGTCTATTCGAGAAAGCTTGTCCAGTTTTGAGAGTTCTGTTTGAGTGGATAGTGAATCGGTTGGGTAGGTTGCTATCAAGTATTAAAACTAAAAAACGGCTACGCAAGAATAAGCGTAACCGAAAATAATAAAATTCTCCTAGTGGAGAGGTGACCTCTTCCATAAGCTATGGCCGTAGCTTATGGAGTTACTTAGGTAAAGAACTGCTTCCGTTTTCGGAAGTGGTTTTTTATGTTGGAGTTACTATTTATTACATTCTCAGAAAATTCGAAATTTTTCGAAAATGTACAAAAATTCATTCACCATACGAAAACGATGAAATCTTTTTTTATTTTTTTGGGGTAAGTAAATCACCAAAAAAATTAATAATAACTTTCCGAATTATACCAAAAATTGTCTAACTTGTCAATATAAAATTAGACGTTCTTGAAAGATAAAATATCTTTCAAGCCTATTATATCACATATTCAAATAGATAAGCAATCTTTTATATAAATAATTTAGTTAATTTTTAAAAAAATATTTATATTTTTTTGTAATATAATTTATGATATCGAAACATTTTTTTGTCACAAAAAAATAGTGTATACGGAGTGTCCTTTTTAAAATCATTCACACCCAATATTTCTATATTAATAGGTAATCCTTTAACCTTATTTTTAAACTCCTCCCCCAATTCCCTAAAAAACTCAACATCAGTTTCAATCTCCAAAATCTTAATTAAGGCTTTGGGAGTATCTGTTAGGTGGAAGGCGTTGTATTCGAATGTTGTTCTTTCGTCAGATTCAGTGATGAAGATTAAGACGAGGTTATCGTTCTGGAAGCCAGATAGTTCTCCTTTTTCCACAATTATCTCATGTCTGCCACCACCAGAAATTAAACCATATTCAATCAGGCGTGAAACTTCGTTGCCTTTAACGCCATATTTAGTGAACAAATCTAAAAAATCAGCGTGTGAGATTAAGTAGTGGTCTAAAACAGTTTCGCCTGAAAACTCATCAAAAGAATTATCATAAAAAGTAAAAGGAGCTATTTTTCTGAACAGTTGGAGTTCTTCTTCTGAAAAACGATTTAAGTCTTGAGTAATCCGCTTTGAATAACCGTTAGCTCGTGATACAAGCTCTTCTAATGGTTTTGAAATAACTTCTGTTTCTTGGCTAAAGTCTGGCTCAATATACTGTTGCTGTTTGTTGTGCTGGCAAGCTAAAGCATAGAATAGACACTCAGCTAGAAAAAGATAAGGTCGGTCTTGGTGGTTAAGTTTGTAAGGCTGCTTTAAACCTAATAAAACGGGCTTTGGCAGCTTTTGCGATTCTTCTATTAGTTCAAAAAAATCTTCTAACGTGTCAGCCAACAAGAACTTATTTCTTTATAGTTGGTGTCGCTTAATCGCTTCTCAGCTTGAAAGATATAGCTGGAAAAGTCTTTTTCTGTTATCTCATCTTTGGACGATCCCGTAAAAGGTTCGTCCTTTATTTTGTCCTGTAAATAGTTTATTGAAGCTTGTGTCCGCTAGATAAGCCAAAGAGTCTTCGTGTAAGACGAGCGATAAGCCCACGCTAACTTTCTTTCTATCAGACCAAGCCTTTCTTGATAATGGAGGGGAAAGATTATTTCTCGACTTTCAAATTCCCTCAAAAATGGTATAATAGTAACATCACAAAATTGGAGAGAGACCATGAGTTTTTACAATCATAAAGAAATTGAGCCTAAGTGGCAGGGCTACTGGGCTCAACATCATACATTTAAGACAGGAACAGATGCATCAAAACCGAAGTTTTATGCTCTCGATATGTTCCCATATCCGTCTGGAGCGGGTCTGCACGTAGGACACCCAGAAGGCTACACTGCAACCGATATTCTCAGCCGCTACAAACGTGCGCAAGGCTACAATGTCCTTCACCCAATGGGCTGGGATGCTTTTGGTTTGCCAGCTGAGCAGTACGCTATGGATACGGGGAATGACCCGGCAGAGTTTACAGCGGAAAACATTGCCAACTTCAAACGTCAAATCAATGCGCTTGGATTCTCTTACGATTGGGATCGTGAAGTCAACACAACAGATCCAAACTACTACAAGTGGACTCAGTGGATCTTCACCAAGCTCTACGAAAAAGGATTGGCCTATGAAGCCGAAGTACCAGTAAACTGGGTGGAAGAATTGGGAACTGCCATTGCCAACGAAGAAGTCCTTCCTGACGGAACTTCTGAGCGTGGAGGCTATCCCGTTGTCCGCAAACCGATGCGCCAATGGATGCTTAAAATCACTGCCTATGCGGAGCGCTTGCTCAATGACTTGGATGAACTTGATTGGCCAGAGTCTATCAAGGACATGCAACGCAACTGGATCGGGAATCAACTGGTGCCAATGTAACCTTCAAAGTGAAAGGAACAGACAAGGAATTCACCGTCTTTACCACTCGTCCTGACACTCTTTTCGGTGCGACTTTCACTGTCTTAGCTCCTGAGCATGAACTGGTAGATGTCATCACAAGTCCAGAGCAAGCTGAGGCAGTAGCTAACTACAAACACCAAGCTAGTCTCAAGTCTGACTTGGCTCGTACCGACCTTGCCAAGGAAAAAACAGGGGTTTGGACGGGTGCTTATGCTATCAACCCTGTCAATGGCAAGGAAATTCCAATTTGGATCGCCGACTATGTTCTTGCTAGCTATGGTACAGGTGCGGTAATGGCTGTTCCTGCCCACGACCAACGTGACTGGGAATTTGCCAAACAATTTGGCCTACCAATCGTAGAAGTGCTAGAAGGTGGAAATGTAGCAGAAGCTGCCTATACTGAAGATGGTCTTCATGTCAATTCAGACTTCCTAGATGGCCTTAACAAAGAAGACGCTATTACTAAAATTGTGGCTTGGCTGGAAGAGAAAGGTTGTGGACAAGAGAAGGTTACCTACCGTCTCCGCGACTGGCTCTTTAGCCGTCAACGTTACTGGGGTGAGCCAATCCCAATTATTCATTGGGAAGATGGGACTTCAACAGCTGTTCCTGAAAGTGAATTGCCACTTGTCTTGCCAGTCACCAAGGATATCCGTCCTTCAGGTACTGGGGAAAGCCCATTGGCTAACTTGACCGACTGGCTTGAAGTGACGCGTGAAGATGGTGTCAAAGGTCGTCGTGAAACCAACACCATGCCACAATGGGCTGGTTCAAGCTGGTACTACCTCCGTTATATTGACCCACACAATACTGAGAAATTGGCTGATGAGGACCTTCTCAAACAATGGTTGCCAGTAGATATCTACGTGGGTGGTGCAGAGCATGCTGTACTTCACTTGCTCTACGCTCGTTTCTGGCACAAATTCCTCTATGACCTCGGTGTTGTTCCGACTAAGGAACCATTCCAAAAACTCTTTAACCAAGGAATGATTTTGGGAACAAGCTACCGTGACCACCGTGGAGCTCTTGTAGCGACTGATAAGGTTGAAAAACGTGACGGTTCCTTCTTCCATGCGGAAACAGGAGAAGAACTGGAGCAAGCACCAGCCAAGATGTCTAAATCCCTCAAGAACGTTGTTAACCCAGACGATGTGGTGGAACAATATGGTGCCGATACCCTTCGCGTCTATGAAATGTTCATGGGACCACTTGACGCTTCAATCGCTTGGTCTGAGGAAGGTCTGGAAGGAAGTCGTAAATTCCTTGACCGTGTTTACCGTTTGATTACAAGTAAAGAAATCGTTGCGGAAAACAATGGCGCTCTTGACAAGGTTTATAACGAAACCGTTAAATCTGTTACTGAGCAAATCGAATCCATGAAATTCAACACAGCCATTGCCCAACTTATGGTCTTTGTCAACGCTGCTAATAAGGAAGACAAACTCTATGTGGACTACGCCAAAGGCTTTATCCAATTGATTGCCCCATTTGCACCTCACTTGGCAGAAGAACTCTGGCAAACAGTTGCAGCAACAGGTGAGTCCATCTCTTACGTGGCTTGGCCAACTTGGGACGAAAGTAAATTGGTTGAAGATGAAATCGAAATCGTCGTCCAAATCAAAGGTAAAGTTCGTGCCAAACTCATGGTTACGAAAGACCTATCACGCGAAGAATTGCAAGAAATTGCTCTGGCTGATGAAAAAGTCAAAGCGGAGATTGACGGTAAGGAAATCGTGAAGGTGATTGCGGTACCTAACAAACTCGTTAATATCGTTGTTAAATAACGAGTTTATTAGCCCTATCTGCCACCTTCAATAGTCCACTGGACCATTGAAGCCAACTAAACTCGTTAATATTGTTGGGAAATAAAATATAAATCCTTCAGAGTAGAATCTGGAGGATTTTTTGAATCTTGATATGAAAGTATGATATACTATGTGCAACTGTAAAGTTTGAAAAGTGAATCAAGGAGAAAAACGATGCCAGTAAACGAATATGGTCAGATGATTGGTGAGTCAATGGAAGGTTATACACCAGGTGAATTGCCTGCCATTGATTTCTTAGAAGGGCGCTACGCTCGGATAGAAGCTCTTTCAGTGGAAAAGCATGCGGAGGATTTGCTAGCTGTCTATGGTCCAGATACGCCTCGGGAGATGTGGACCTACCTCTTTCAGGAGCCGATGGCAGATATGGCGGGACTGGTCACCGTCTTAAATCAGATGTTGGCTCGTAAGGATCGTTTTTACTATGCGATTATAGACAAGGCAACTGGTAAGGCCTTGGGAACTTTTTCTCTCATGCGCATTGACCAGAATAACCGAGTAATAGAAGTGGGTGCCGTCACCTTTTCACCAGCACTTAAGGGGACGAGGATAGGAACAGAAGCCCAGTATCTCTTGGCTCGCTATGTTTTTGAGGAACTCAACTATCGTCGCTATGAGTGGAAATGCGACGCTCTAAATCTTCCATCAAGACGAGCTGCGGAACGTTTGGGCTTTGTCTATGAAGGAACCTTCCGTCAGGCAGTTGTTTATAAGGGGCGTACGAGGGATACGGATTGGCTCTCTATGATTGATAAGGACTGGCCTCAAGTCAAAGCTCGTTTGGAAGCATGGCTGGCTCCTAAAAATTTTGACAAGAATGGACGGCAGTACAAGAGTTTGAGAGAAATCTAAGAGGTGTTGACATGATTACCGTTAGAAAGCAAGAATTAGTAAATATAAATGATGTTTTGCATCTCTATCAGGCAGTCGGTTGGACAAATTATACCCATCAACCTCAGATGCTGGAGAAGGCCTTGTCTCACTCATTAGCGATTTATCTGGCACTTGATGGCAATGCCGTGGTGGGCTTGGTCCGTTTGGTCGGAGATGGTTTCTCATCGATTTTTGTCCAGGATTTGATCGTTTTGCCTAGCTATCAGCGCCAAGGGATTGGTAGCGACTTGATGAAAGAGGCTTTAGGTGACTTCAAAGATGCCTATCAAGTCCAACTAGTGACCGAACAGACAGAAAAAAACTTGGGATTCTATCGTTCTCTGGGATTTAAAACCTTATCTACTTATGATTGCACAGGAATGATTTGGGTCGATCGAAAAAAATAAAAATAATTATTTTTCTTAAGTAAAGTTTAAGTCTCCTCGTGTATCATATAGTTATTAAATAAAGACCTCCTAACTTTATTTAATGAAATCCTAAACTTTTCTTTTTCATCATAATCTCCCTAAAGAAGTCACCCAATCAGGTGGCTTTTTTGTTTGTGGTTTGGATTTTTGATATAATAGAGGTATGAGTAGAATTTTAGATAATGAGATAATAGGGGACGAGGAGTTAGTAGAACGTACGCTCCGTCCTCAATACTTACGTGAATATATCGGGCAGGATAAGGTCAAGGACCAGCTGCAAATCTTTATCGAAGCTGCCAAAATGCGGGATGAAGCGCTGGACCATGTGCTCTTATTTGGGCCTCCAGGTTTGGGGAAAACGACCATGGCCTTTGTCATTGCTAACGAATTAGGTGTCAATCTCAAGCAAACGTCTGGTCCTGTCATTGAAAAAGCGGGTGATCTGGTAGCGATTTTGAATGATTTGGAGCCTGGGGACGTCCTCTTTATTGACGAGATTCATCGCTTGCCCATGTCAGTAGAAGAGGTGCTTTATAGTGCCATGGAGGACTTCTACATTGACATTATGATTGGGGCTGGAGAAGGCAGTCGCAGTGTCCATTTGGACTTGCCGCCATTCACCTTAATCGGAGCGACGACCCGTGCGGGTATGCTTTCAAACCCTCTACGAGCACGTTTGGGATTACGGGTCATATGGAATACTATGCCCACGCTGACTTGACGGAAATTGTTGAACGAACGGCAGATATTTTTGAGATGGAAATCACTCATGAGGCAGCTGCTGAGCTGGCCTTACGCAGTCGTGGAACTCCTCGTATCGCAAATCGTCTCCTCAAGCGCGTGCGCGACTTTGCCCAGATTATGGGAAATGGGGTTATCGATGATGTTATTACTGATAAGGCCTTGACGATGCTGGACGTAGACCATGAAGGATTGGACTATGTGGACCAAAAAATCCTTCGTACCATGATTGAGATGTACGGTGGTGGTCCTGTCGGTTTAGGAACTCTTTCTGTTAATATTGCCGAGGAGCGTGAGACGGTCGAAGATATGTACGAACCTTACCTGATCCAAAAAGGATTTATCATGCGGACACGGTCTGGACGGGTTGCAACAGCTAAAGCATATGAGCATTTAGGTTATGAATACAGTGAAAAATGAGCACGAAATTCTAGAGGCTTTCAGAGAAAATCCAGATATGATGACTATTCTGACCATCATCCGTGACCTTGATCTGAAAGACTCGTGGTTGGCAGCAGGTTCTGTCAGGAATTTCATCTGGAACCTCTTGTCAGACAAATCGCCTTTTGATAGTGAGACGGATGTGGATGTGATTTTCTTTGATCCAGATGTTTCTTATGAGGAAACAGTATCCCTAGAGAGCAAGTTGAGAGAGGATTTTCCGCAGTATCAGTGGGAGTTGAAAAATCAGGTCTATATGCATCTGCACAGTCCCCACACTGTTCCCTATATCAGCTCCTGTGATGCGATGGCTAAGTATCCCGAGCGTTGTACAGCGATAGGGCTTCGCTTGCATGCCGACGCAACTTTGGAGTTCTTTGCGCCTTATGGTATAGAGGATATTTTGAAGTTTCAGGTTTCCCCAACTCCTCATTTTTTAGAGAATGAGGACCGAATGAAGCTCTATCAAGAACGCTTGTCCAAGAAAAATTGGCAAGAAAAATGGGAAAATCTCACTTTCTCAAATCTTTGAAAAGAAGTTAGTGACTTGATCGCATAAGAATTCTATATGTGAGCTTGTAGTCATCACAAGATAAACATAGAAATCTAAAGATGCAAAAAATTATATAGTCAACAGGAACAACTCATTCAATCTATCATAGCTAACAAAGATACCGAATTTGTGTGATTAAGTGAGAAAAACGTCTATTAAGGCTATCCTTATTGTTCTTGGAAGATAAGACTCCTGAAAAATTATCCCAAGTAACTAACTTGAGCTTGAAAAATTAGCATGTAAACGCTTTTGAAAAGTCGTAAATTATGATACAATGTTTAGAGAAATTACTGAGACGAGGATTTAGAAAACAATGAAAGTACATTTCACAAATTTATTTGGGCAAGCATCAACGAGTGTTGCCTTGATGGCGCAGAACAATGTCATGAAAATTGTTCGAGACTTTGGAGTTAACGAACTGGGGATATTTTTTTATGATGCAAGCCATGAACCGTGGGAAGAACTGAACTCGCGAATGGATGGAATTGTCGCGGGGGTATCTTATGGAGATGTCGTTTTTTTCCAATCTCCTTCATGGAATAGTGTTGAATGGGACAATCACTTGGTAGAAAAGTTAAAGCTTTCTCATGTAAAAATGGTGATGTTTATCCATGATGTTCAGCCACTAATGTTTGAGAGCAATTATTATCTTATGAAGGCCCACATTGACATGTATAATAAATGTGATGTGGTGGTAGTACCATCCGAACAAATGTACCAGAAACTCGTTTCAGAAGGATTAACCGTCAAGAACTACGTTGTTCAAACACTCTGGGATCTTCCCCATGGTTTGGAACTCTATACTCCAAAATTTGAGAAAAAATTAATCTTCTCAGGGGATCCATCTCGTTTTCCACATATTGTTGACTGGAAACACAGTACCCCCCTTCATGTTTATGCTACGAGAGCAGAGGGAGTAGATTATTCCAAAGTCCATCTTGAAGGTTGGCGAACTCAGCAGGAATTATTGTTGGAGTTGTCTAAAGGAGGAGGTTTTGGCCTAGTATGGGGAAATTCCGAAAATCCTGCGGAAGAGCGTGACTACTACAAAGAAAATGTTTCTTATAAGTTGACAACTTATCTGGCCGCGGGTATTCCTGTGGTTGTGCCAGACTATCTTTCTAATGTGGACTATATCCGTGAGAAAGGATTGGGTTTTGTCGTCTCCAGTTTGGAAGAAGCTAGCCGCGTGGTTCAGGAATGTACGGCAGAAGAGTATGATCAAATGGTCACAAGAGCAAAATATACAGCTTACTTAATTAAAAATGGTTATTTCACAAAGAAATTGTTTATTGATTCTATGATGCTCTTAGATTAGTCAAAAGTCAGTCATCGGTTTACCACATTCAGATTTGGAAAGGCAAAATTTCAAGTCGAAGTTAGCCATTTGGGATAATTAGTTTTTTGTCGACTGTGTAGTGGGATGATGAAAAACCACATCTTGGAGGGAACCAATTTGGTTCTCTCCTTTTTGCTAGACGCTTGAAGCTGATTTCCTCTATTTATAAATTTAGACGTAACAAAACACCCCAAAACTATCTAACTTTTTTTGGGGGAAAAGTCATATATGGAGGAGGATGAGGATTACAAAATCATCGCCAAGGTCCCAATCGTAATCAGTATACAGCCAATGATTGTTTTAAACGTCAGGACATCCTGTAGAAAGAAAAAGGCTAAAACGAGTGTAATGACGAGACTAAACTTATCGACAGCAGATACCTCAGTCGCATTGCCCATCTGCAAGGCCTTGTAGTAGCAGAGCCAGGAGGCACCCGTTGCCAAACCAGACAGGATGAGAAAGAGCCAACTTTTTCTACTGATGTTGACAATCTCAGTCTGACTATTGGTCAAGAAAACCATAGCCCAAGCCATTAGGATGACGACGACCGTACGAATGGCTGTTGCTAGATTGGACGGAACTCCCTCAATCCCAATCTTGGCTAAAATAGAAGTTAAGGCTGCAAAGACAGCAGATAAAAGTGCGAAGAAAAACCACATGGTAACTACCTCCTCTCTCTATTATAAGTAATCGAATCCTACTTGTCAGTTCTCAAGTGAAATCTTGCTCTGATGGCATTTTAAAAAGCTATACCAATTTTTATACTTGACAAGCGAGAAAAACAAGTATATACTGTCTTTGCTGGTTCTGTAAAAGGAAAATCAGACTATACCAATTTAAGGGGAAAGCACAGCTGGTCTGTGTCGTATATACTATGTGTGGAATTGTTGGTGTTGTTGGAAACACAAATGCAACTGATATTTTGATTCAAGGGCTTGAAAAGCTTGAATACCGTGGCTATGATTCTGCGGGAATTTTTGTCCTAGGTGGTGCTGAAAATCATCTAGTCAAGGCTGTTGGCCGTATCGCTGAATTGTCTGCTAAAACTACTGGTGTTGAGGGAACAACTGGTATCGGACATACGCGTTGGGCGACTCACGGGAAACCAACTGAAGATAATGCTCACCCACACCGCTCTGAGACAGGACGCTTTGTCTTGGTGCACAATGGGGTGATTGAAAACTACCTTGAGATCAAGGAAGAATACCTTGCAGATCACCACTTCAAGGGGCAAACAGATACGGAAATCGCAGTGCACTTGATTGGAAAATTTGCAGAAGAAAAAGGTCTTTCAGTTCTTGAAGCTTTCAAAAAAGCCCTTCACATCATCCGTGGTTCTTATGCCTTTGCCTTGATTGACTCTGAAAAACCAGATGTCATCTATGTGGCGAAAAATAAATCACCACTTTTGATTGGTCTTGGAGAAGGCTATAATATGGTCTGCTCAGATGCTATGGCTATGATTCGTGAGACTAACCAATACATGGAAATTCATGACCAAGAGTTGGTAATCGTCAAGGCTGATAGTGTCGAAGTTCAAGACTATGATGGCAACAGCCGTGAGCGTGCTAGCTACACTGCCGAACTCGACTTGTCAGATATCGGGAAGGGGACTTACCCTTACTACATGCTCAAGGAAATCGATGAGCAACCAACTGTGATGCGTAAACTCATCCAAGCCTATACAGATGAGGCTGGTCAAGTAGTAGTAGACCCAGCTATCATTAAGGCTGTTCAAGATGCGGACCGCATCTACATCCTTGCAGCTGGAACATCTTACCATGCAGGATTTGCTTCTAAGAAGATGCTGGAAGAATTGACAGATACACCAGTAGAACTTGGAATTTCATCTGAGTGGGGCTATGGTATGCCACTTCTCAGCAAGAAACCACTCTTTATCTTTATCAGCCAGTCTGGTGAAACAGCTGACAGCCGTCAAGTTTTGGTCAAGGCCAATGAATTAGGCATCCCAAGCTTGACAGTGACAAACGTGCCAGGTTCAACCCTTTCACGCGAAGCCAACCATACCATGCTCCTTCACGCGGGTCCTGAAATCGCCGTAGCATCAACTAAGGCTTATACAGCGCAAATTGCAGCCCTTGCCTTCCTTGCAAAAGCAGTCGGTGAAGCAAATGGCAATGCTAAAGCACAAGCCTTTGATCTGATTCGTGAGCTGTCTATCGTGGCTCAGTCTATCGAATCAACCCTTTCTGAGAAGGAAACGATTGATGCCAAGGTTCGAGAGCTTCTTGAAACAACTCGCAACGCCTTTTACATCGGACGTGGTCAAGACTACTATGTAGCCATGGAAGCCAGTCTCAAACTCAAAGAGATTTCTTATATCCAGTGTGAAGGTTTTGCGGCAGGAGAACTCAAGCACGGAACTATTGCCTTGATTGAAGAGGGGGACACCTGTTTTGGCCCTCTTGTCAGATCCAGTCCTTGCTAACCACACTCGTGGAAATATCCAAGAGGTTGCAGCACGTGGTGCTAAGGTTCTTACCATCGCAGAAGAAAATGTTGCCAAAGATACAGACGATATCGTCCTAACGACCGTACACCCTTACCTCTCACCAATCTCAATGGTCGTACCAACGCAATTAGTCGCTTACTTTGCAACACTCCACCGTGGCCTTGATGTGGACAAACCGCGTAATCTTGCTAAGTCAGTAACAGTAGAATAAACCAAGAAAGTCTAGTTGATCTAGGCTTTTTCTAATGAGCAAATTTATTGAAAATAAAACTAATTAGTGATAAAATACCCTAAAACTAAAAGAGATAGCGAGGAAACAGGATGGTAGAATTAGGAATTTCAACATTTGGTGAAACAACAGCTCTAGAAGCGACTGGGCAGATTTACAGTCATGATGAACGCATTCGTCAGTTGGTGGCAGAAATTGAGCTGGCTGATAAGGTTGGTTTGGATGTGTACGGGATTGGGGAGCATCATCGGGAGGACTTTGCGGTATCGGCGCCAGAGATTGTTCTTGCAGCTGGTGCAGTCAATACCAAGAAAATTCGTTTGACCAGTGCAGTCAGCATACTCTCGAGTATGGATCCGATTCGCTTGTTCCAACAATATGCCACCATTGATGCCTTGTCAAATGGACGTGCAGAGATTATGGCTGGGCGTGGTTCATTCACCGAGTCCTTCCCTCTGTTTGGCTATGACTTGAAAGACTACGAAGCTCTCTTTGATGAAAAGTTAGATCTGCTTCAGCTGGCAAATGAAAGCACCAAAGTGAACTGGCAGGGACAATTGACCCAAAGCATTGCTGGAAAAGAAGTTTATCCCCGTCCAGTTCAGGACAAATTGCCATTGTGGGTGGCGACAGGTGGTTATGTAGAGTCAACAGTGAAGATAGCTCAGGCGGGGCTACCGATTGTATATGCCATTATCGGTGGCAATCCGCGTTATTTCAAGAAATTGATTCAAGCTTATCGTGAGATTGGTAGGGAGGCCGGTCATGTTGAAAAAAATCTGAAAGTGGGCGCTCATTCTTGGGGCTGGATTGCTGAAGATGGCGAGCGGGCTGTAAAAGATTATTTCCATCCGACCAAGCAAGTGGTGGATGCAATTTCCAAGGACCGTCCACACTGGCAGGAGTTGACCTATGAGCAATATTTGGAGCAAGTTGGGCCAAATGGTGCTATGTTTGTGGGAAATCCAGACCAGGTCGCAGAAAAATTGATTCGCATGATTGAGGATTTAGACTTGGACCGCTTTATGCTCCATCTACCGCTTGGTTCCATGCCACATGACCAGGTTCTGAGAGCTATTGAACTCTTTGGCACACAAGTGGCACCCAAAATACGTGCTTACTTTTCCATGAAAGAGGGGGTATAAAAAAATCCAATCGGCTTGATAGAAAATCTATATCAGCTTCTTTTTGAAAAATAGATGAAAATAAAGTGAATCTTTGAAAGGCTAGTAACTTCAAGCTTTTCAGGGATTTTTTTCGTTAGAGATATAAAAATTCCCAATCAAGTCAATAGTCAATATATATTGGGAAAAGGGGAAAAGGAGTGGTAAGATGGTTTCAATCCAAATGGAAGGAGAAAGGTATGGCAAGTAAAAGAGATTTAGTCTTTAGAGCGATTCGAGGCGATGAAGTGGAAAGAGTTCCTGTGGGATTTTGGTTTCATTTTGTAACACTCGAAGAAAAGGGGCAGGGATTAAATAATCCACGTATCTTTCAAAAGAGTGTTGACGGGCATCGCAACTATGTGGAAAGGATTTGTCCTGATTTTGTCAAAATCATGAGCGACGGTTTTTTCCTTTATCCAAGTAATATCTATAGTCCTAAGATCGCAAACATTCAGGAGCTGACTTCTATTGAGTCGATTGGTGAGGAACACCCATGGATTCAGCAACAGGTGGAAGTGGTACAAGCGATTCGAGAGACCTTTACCGAAGAGATTGCTTCTTTCTACAATATCTTTTCACCGATCTCCTACCTCAAGCGCTGGTTCCGTACAGAAACTTCTCGAGGAGATAGGGAAGTGGCTGATCTATTGCTTGAAAATCCTGAGCAATTTAGAGCGATTCTAGATGTGATTGCAGGAGATATTGCTTCCCTAACTCAGAAAATCATTCAGCAAGGAGGTGTTGACGGGATTTACCTCAGCACCCAGGAAATTCAAGATGAGCGCATCACACCAGCACTCTACCAAACCTATATCGAACCGAGCAATAGAGCGATTTTGGAGGTAGCCAATCAGGTTGGTGGGACCAATATCCTCCATATCTGTGGTTTTGAAGGTGCGAGCAATGATGTGACGATATTTAAGGACTATCCAGCTCAAGTGGTCAACTGGGCGACCCACCATGAGGATGTTAGTTTGACACAGGGTCAAGAGTTGTTCCAGGCAAGGCCGTTTTAGGTGGATTTGAAAATGGCAAAAAAAGCTTGCTTTATCAAGGTTCCAAGGCGGAATTGCAAGATGAAACAAGGCGGTTGTTGGCTGAAGCTGGTAGTAAAGGCGTTCTTCTGGGAGCTGACTGTACTGTTCCAGATGACTTTGACTTAGAGAGGTTGGACTGGATTCGGCAGGCAGCTGTTCTCTAAAAGGAGGAGCTATGAAAAGTAAAAGATGGGGCATCTTCATTGCAGTTGTCGGTTTGCTGGCCTTGGTTGCCATAAGCGTCGTAAAAAATCAGCACTGCAAAAATGGAGAGAGATGTCATGGAGTTCAGGATTTTTCCAAGTCCAGTCTCCCCTTTCTACGCTCGAATGATATCGCAAGCAGTTTATTAGTTGAAAAAGTAAGAAATGGAGAATAAGAATGTCAGAAAAAAGAGAATGGGTTTTAAAAGCATTTAGAGGTGAAAAGGTTGATCGTGTGCCAGTTGGCTTTTGGCACCATTTCACATCCGAAGACGAATGGCTACACGGTTTCTCAAATCCAGCCATTATCGAGAAGAATATCGAGGGGCATAAGCGCTTTATCCGAGAAGTTCAGCCGGACTTTATCAAACTCATGAGTGATGGCTACTTTGCTTATCCAAATCCAGCGATCGCCAAAGGAAAATCACTTCAAGAATTGGCGACCATTCAACCACTCGGACCAGACCACGCTTGGATAAAAGAGCAGGTGGACTTGGTTAAGAAAATCAAGCAAGGGTTCACAGAAGATATCGTTGCGATTTACAATATTTTTGCTCCTGTGACCTATCTCAAGTGGCTGCTTGGGGAAGTGTCTGGCGGGGATGACCTTATTGCGGACTTTCTGGTGGAAGATCCTGAAGCTCTGAAGAAGGTGTTGGATGTGATTGCCGAGGATATTGCTAGTCTCAGCCGAGCGGTCATCAAAGAGGCTGGTGCTGATGGAATCTACCTCAGCGTGCAAAGTATCCAAGATCAACGAGTGTCGGCAGCAAATTATCAAGCCGTCATTGCACCTAGCGAGATAACTATTCTAGAAGCGGTTAGTGCTGTTGGTGGTGTCACTGTCCTTCATATCTGTGGCTACGAGGGGGCGCGAAATGATATTCACCTTTTTGCAGACTATCCAGCCCAAGTCTTTAACTGGGCTGTAGGACCAGAGGGAATAACTCTCAAGGAAGGTCGTGAGATTTTCAAGGGACGTACGGTTCTTGGAGGATTCGAAAATGGTAAGACAGGCTTGCTGTATACTGGTAGCAAGGACGCCATTCAGGCTGAGGCAAAGAAACTAGTTGCAGAAGCTGGGGAACAGGGCTTGGTACTTGGGGCAGATTGTACCATTCCAAGTGATATCGCAGTTGAACGTATCCAGTGGGTGAGAGAAGCGCTTGAAAACTAAAGGAGAAAAAGATGAGTAAAAAAGCATGGATTATCGGTGGTGTAGCAGTTGTTGCAGTAATTGGGGTAACGATTATTGGGAGAAGTTTAGCTGGCGCTCCATCCAAGGAGGGAGAAACGGCTTCGTCTGCTGAAGTCATAACCTTGAAGGTTGCCCATACACAAAACTACGTACCTTATGACTTTGTCAATGAAAAAGGGGAATCAGATGGTTATGAAGTAGCTGTTTTGAAGGCTGTTGATGAGAAGTTGGCAAACTATCAATTTGAATATACGGGTACCAGTGATGACGACCTCTTGATTGGTCTGGAATCAGGCAAGTATGACATCGGAACCAAGGGAGCTTGGTACACAGATGAACGAGCTAAAAAGTTTGTCATTCCATCTGAACCAGTCGGAGCGAGCATCATCGGATTTACTGTCAGAAAAGAAGATGAACAGAAATACAAAACCATTGATGACTTTGCTAAGAATAAAGGGAAATTGGTTCCTATCTCTCCACAGAATGCTCAATGGAATGTTATCACCAGCTACAATGAAAAACATCAGGACGCACCGATTGAGCTAACAGCAGCAGAATCCTTTAAAGTAGCAGATGCCTATGCCTGGATCTTGGAAGGACGTTATGACGCCTTCTTTGATATCAAACTGTCCTTTGAAAAAGCAGTTACCGCAGAAGATGGCCCTTACCACCAATATGCGGATAAACTCAGCTGGTTCCCATACAAGGGCATTCCAACTTATCCCTTGATTCACCGTGATGAAAAGGGTGAGAAATTCGCTAAAGAATACGAAAAAGCAATCAAAGAGTTGAAAGAAGATGGCACGCTTGCTAAGCTATCTCAGCAATACTTTAAAGAAGATGTCTTTAGTTACGTAGACAAAGACTAGACCAGAAATTCCAAGACTAGAAAGGGTTTTGCATGGTTTCTTATGATTTTTCCAAGGTCTTTCAGTTTTTGCCAACCTTATGGCAGGCACTTCCTATGACCTTGTCCATTCTCTTTTTTACCACTCTTCTTGGTTCCCTTTTTGGAGGTCTCTTGGCCTGGGCGCAAGTAGGAGAAGACAAGAGTTTTGCAGCGATTTCCAAAGGCTATATCTTTACCCTTCGTTGTACACCGCCGATTGTCTTGCTTTTTCTAGTCTTTTATGGCTTGCCAGAATTTCTGAAATGGTGGCTTGGTTTGGATATCAACAACTGGTCTAAAACTATTTTTGTTCTCCTGACGATGATTCTCTTGTTTGCCGCTATTGTTGCAGAGGTTTTCAAGGCGAGCTATCAAGCTATTCCAAAGGGGCAGACAGAGGCCGGGCTTAGTATTGGTTTGACTCCAAGTCAGACTTTTTGGAGAATCATTTTTCCCCCAAGCTTTTCAAGTTGCTCTTCCCAATATAACGACTGCTATTCTCAATCTCATGCGGGATGCTGCCTTGGCTTATACGATTGGTTTCGTTGATGTTATGGGGGCGGGGAATCTCTTGATCAGTCGCAATTTAGGGAACTACTCTCTGGAAACCTATACGGCAGTTGCGCTTCTTTACTGGGGGATTGCCTTGGTTATTTCTAGCTTGAGTCGTTTGCTTGAGAAGTCTTTGGAAACAAAAGGGAGGTAAGAAATGGATATAGACTATATTGTAAAGACCTTTCTGGAGACCTTGAAGGGTGTGCCAATCACCTTGATTATCATGATTGTGGCTATGGTCTTAAGCTTTTTACCGGCTCTATTTTTAGCCTTGGGGCAGATCCACAAGATTCGAGGGGTGAGGAGTTTTTCTCTGGTCTATCTGGCTTTTATCCGAGCGACTCCTCCGATTTTATTGATCCTCTTCTTTTATAGTTTGTTTCCAAGTTTGCTGAATCAATTTTTCAAAAGCATAGGAAGTGACTTTGATATTTTCAAGCTTGATCCTCTCTATTATGCTTTTATCATTTATAGTTTGATGACGGTCGGGAGTTTGTCGGAGATTTTGCGTTCAGCTATCTTGACGGTGGACAAGGGACAACTAGAGGCAGCGCATGCGATTGGGCTGACTACGACCCAGGCCTATCTAAGGATTGTTTTTCCTCAAGCCTTGCGCTCAGCCTTGCCTAACTTGGCCAATCTGGTGATCAATATCGTCAAAGGGACCTCCCTGGTCTTTGTTATGACTATCAAGGATATCACCGCTATTGCTCGTGTGGAAGCGTCCTACGGCTACCAGTATTTTGAGTCTTATTTTGTGATCTTTTTGCAGTATATTTTGATCTGTGGTTTGATTCAGTGGTGCTTCTCCCTACTGGAAAAAGGCTATGTGAAAAAAGAAAAAAGTGCAAAAGCATCTAGCGTGCGTTTTGTATAGGAGGACAGGATGTTACAAGTAGAACATATCGCAAAAACATTTGGTGAGAGGCAGGTGCTGGAGGATGTCAATCTCCAGGTCAACCAAGGGGATGTAGTCGTCATTTTAGGACCATCAGGTTCGGGGAAAACGACCTTTCTCCGTTGTCTCAACCACTTAGAAAAAGCTGACAGTGGCCGTTTGACCTTGGCAGGAAAAACCTATGACTTGGCAAAATTTAGCAAGAAAGACATTCTAGAAATTCGCCAAAAAACAGCCTTTGTTTTCCAACACTACAATCTCTTTGCAAATAAAACTGCTCTGGAAAATATTCTAGAAGGTCTAATCGTGGCTCGTAAAGTTCCCAAGGAAGAAGCGCTCAAACGTGCAGAATCTGCCTTGGAAAAAGTTGGTTTACTTGCCTATAAGGACTACTACCCTTCCCAGCTTTCTGGGGGACAACAACAACGAATAGGAATTGCGCGTGCCATTGCCGTCAAGCCAGAGGTGATTTTACTCGATGAACCAACATCTGCACTAGACCCTGAGTTGGTTGGAGATGTCTTGGATCTTTTGAAACAACTGGCAAGAGAAGGTGTGACCATGGTGGTCGTCACGCATGAGATGGGATTTGCAAGAGATGTTTCCAACCACGTCATTTCATGGATGGAGGCCGTATCGTAGAGGAGAATAATCCCCACGATTTCTTTAGTCGTCCGCAGGAAGAACGAACCAAGCAGTTCCTGGCTCGTATCTTATCAGATGCTAGCTATAGTGTAGAATACATGATTTGATAGATAAGTGCATTATGAAAGTAACTTATGAAGCAAAGTTCCAACTATAAACTATGGGAAAAGGTGTCAGCTTGAAATGACTTTCAGAAAAAGCTAGGTTTTAGACTTAGATTGGCTATTTGAGATGATTTGAGGTACTTTTCGTACACTCAAGTGGGCAATCTTATTTTAGATTTTTCATTTCTCAAAAAACTTAAGAAAAATTTAAGCTAGGAGGTGTATACTAAGCTCATAAGTTAAGAAAAACTTAACTTAAACTCCTAAAACTTTTTCATAATAATCTCCCTATAAAATAAAGTCGCCCAATCAGGCGGCTTATTTTTGTCTATCTGTAAGCAGGGGCAGTAACTTAGCAATAGAAGAATAGAGGGAAATATGGTATAATGAAACGATAGATTTTTGAATAGGAATAAGATCATGTTTGGATTTTTTAAGAAAGATAAAGCTGTAGAAGTTGAGGTTCCAACACAGGTTCCTGCTCATATTGGCATCATCATGGATGGGAATGGCCGTTGGGCTAAAAAACGGATGCAACCACGGGTTTTTGGTCATAAGGCAGGGATGGAAGCCCTCCAAAAGGTGACCAAGGCAGCTAATAAGATGGGAGTTAAGGTCATCACGGTCTATGCCTTTTCAACGGAAAACTGGACGCGCCCAGATCAAGAAGTCAAGTTTATCATGAACTTGCCAGTTGAGTTTTATGATAACTACGTCCCTGAATTGCATGCAAATAATGTTAAGATTCAGATGATTGGGGAGACAGATCGCCTACCTAAGCCGACTTTTGAAGCTTTGAAAAAAGCAGAGGAATTGACTAAGAACAATACAGGCTTGATTCTCAATTTTGCGCTTAACTATGGTGGTCGTGCTGAAATTACGCAGGCTTTTAAGAGCTTGGCTCAGGAAGTTCTAGATGCCAAAATCAATCCTGGTGATATTACAGAAGATATGATAGGGGATTATCTTTTCACACAACGCTTGCCAAAGGATTTGCGAGATCCTGATTTGATTATCCGTACGAGTGGTGAGTTGCGTTTGAGTAATTTCTTGCCATGGCAAGCAGCCTATAGCGAGCTTTACTTTACGGATACCTTGTGGCCTGATTTTGATGAGACCTCTTTGCAGGAGGCTATTACGGCCTATAATCGTCGCAATCGCCGTTTTGGAGGAGTTTAGGAGAAGATATGACCCAAGATTTACAAAAGAGAACATTGTTTGCGGTATTGGCCCTGGCTATTTTCCTTCCAGTCTTATTTGTGGGAGGACTCTTGTTGCAGATAGGGATTGGCTTGTTAGCGATGCTAGGCGTCCATGAACTCTTGCAGATGAAAGGGCTAAAGACCATGACCATCGAGGGCGCCTTGACCCTCTTTGCGACCTTCGCCCTCACAATCCCCTTAGAAAATTATCTAACTTTTTTGCCAGTTGATGGGAATGTGGTTGCTTACAGCGTTTTAATTACGATTATGCTAGGGACCACCGTTTTCAGTAAAAGCTATACGATTGAAGATGCAGTTTTCCCGATTGCTGTGAGCTTTTATGTTGGTTTTGGCTTCAATGCCTTACTAGATGCTCGGGTGGCAGGTTTTGACAAGGTGCTTCTGGCCCTCTTTATCGTCTGGGCGACAGATAGCGCAGCTTACCTGACAGGGATGAATTTTGGCAAGCATAAGTTGGCGCCAAGAGTTTCTCCCAATAAGAGCATTGAGGGCTTTATCGGTGGTATTCTAGGTGCGGTACTGGTAACAGCAATCTTCATGCTAGTAGATAGCACAGTTGCTCTCCCTTATGGGATTTATAGAATGAGCCTCTTTGCTGTCTTCTTCAGTGTGGCAGGTCAGTTTGGTGATTTGATTGAGAGTGCTATGAAACGCCATTTCGGTGTCAAGGATTCTGGGAAATTTATCCCGGGGCATGGTGGTGTGTTGGATCGTTTTGATAGTATGCTAGTTGTCTTTCCTATCATGCACTTGTTTGGTCTCTTCTAAAGAAAGGAATATTGAATGATTGGATTGCTAACCTTTATCCTGGTTTTTGGGATTATCGTGGTGGTGCATGAGTTTGGACATTTTTATTTGCCAAGAAATCAGGCATTTTAGTCCGTGAGTTTGCTATTGGTATGGGCCCCAAGATTTTTGCCCATATTGGTAAGGATGGCACTGCTTATACCATTCGGATCCTTCCTTTAGGAGGGTATGTTCGTATGGCTGGTTGGGGCGATGATGCGACGGAGATCAAGACTGGAACCCCAGCCAGTTTAACGCTTGCAGAGGATGGTAAGGTCAAACGAATCAACCTCTCAGGGAAGAGACTGGATCAAACAGCTCTCCCTATGCAGGTAACCCAGTTTGACTTTGAAGACAAGCTCTTTATTAAGGGTTTGGTCCTGGACGAAGAAAAAACCTTTGCAGTGGATCACGATGCAACAGTTGTTGAGGCAGATGGAACCGAAGTGCGCATTGCTCCTCTGGATGTACAGTACCAAAATGCTTCTATCTGGGGCAAGCTCATCACCAACTTTGCAGGTCCTATGAATAACTTTATCTTAGGTGTTGTTGTTTTTTGGATCTTGATCTTTTTGCAGGGAGGTGTTAGAGATACTCAAACCAATCTCTTTCATGTCATGCCAGAGGGCGCTTTGGCTAAGGTAGGCGTAGCTGAGACCGCTCAAATTACCAAGGTCGGCTTGCATGAGGTTAAGAATTGGCAAGACTTGACCCAGGCTGTGGAAGCAGATACCAAGGACAAGACCGCTCCGACCTTAGATGTGACCATTTCTGAAAATGGTAGCGAAAAACAAGTCACGGTGACTCCAGAAGAGAATCAAGGACGTTATATTCTTGGGGTTCAACCGGGAGTCAAGTCAGACCTCCTATCCATGTTTGTTGGTGGATTTACAACCGCTGCTGACTCAGGGCTCCGTATCCTTTCGGCTCTGAAAAACTTGATTTTCCATCCAGATTTGAACAAACTCGGTGGTCCCGTTGCCATTTTTAAGGCAAGTAGCGATGCTGCTAAAAATGGTCTTGAGAATGTCCTCTACTTCCTAGCTATGATTTCCATCAATATCGGGATTTTTAATTTGATTCCGATCCCGGCTTTGGATGGTGGAAAGATTGTGCTCAATATCCTAGAGGCTATCCGCCGGAAACCACTTAAACAAGAAATTGAAACCTATGTCACCATGGCTGGTGTAGTTATCATGGTTGTCTTGATGCTAGCTGTGACCTGGAATGACATTATGCGACTCTTTTTTAGATAATCGAGGAATATTATGAAACAAAGTAAAATGCTAATCCCAACGCTTCGCGAAATGCCAAGCGATGCTCAAGTTATCAGCCACGCCCTTATGTTGCGTGCTGGCTATGTTCGTCAAGTTTCTGCAGGTGTTTATTCTTACCTACCACTGGCTAACCGTGTGATTGAAAAGGCTAAGAATATCATGCGCCAAGAGTTTGATAAGATTGGTGCGGTGGAGATGTTGGCTCCTGCCCTTCTCAGTGCCGATCTTTGGCGTGAATCAGGCCGTTATGAAACCTATGGTGAAGACCTCTATAAATTGAAAAACCGTGAAAAGTCGGACTTTATCCTAGGTCCGACACACGAAGAGACTTTTACAGCTATTGTCCGTGATTCAGTTAAGTCTTACAAGCAATTGCCACTCAACCTTTACCAAATCCAACCTAAATACCGTGATGAAAAACGCCCACGTAACGGCCTTCTCCGTACGCGTGAATTTATCATGAAAGACGGCTATAGTTTCCATGCTAATTACGATAGTTTGGATGTGACTTATGACGAGTACAAGGCGGCCTATGAACGTATCTTTACTCGTAGTGGTTTGGATTTCAAGGCCATCATCGGTGATGGTGGCGCCATGGGTGGTAAGGATAGCCAAGAATTTATGGCGATTACACCAGCCCGTACAGACCTCGACCGCTGGGTTGTTTTGGACAAGTCAGTTGCCTCATTTGATGAAATTCCTGCAGAAGTGCAAGAAGAAATCAAAGCAGAATTGCTCAAATGGATGGTTTCTGGTGAAGACACCATTGCCTACTCAAGTGAGTCTAGCTATGCAGCTAACTTAGAAATGGCAACAAACGAGTACAAACCAAGCAACCGTGTCGTTGCGGAAGAAGAAGTGACTCGCGTCGAAACTCCAGGTGTTAAATCCATCGATGAAGTCGCAGCCTTCCTAAATGTCCCAGAAGAACAAACGATTAAAACCCTCTTCTACATGGCAGATGGGGAGCTTGTTGCAGCCCTTCTAGTTGGAAATGACCAACTTAACGAAGTCAAGTTGAAAAACCACTTGGGTGCAGATTTCTTTGATGTTGCTAGCGAGGAAGAAGTAGCAAACGTTATTCCAGCTGGTTTTGGTTCACTTGGTCCAGTTAGTTTGCCAGAAAATGTGAAAATCATTGCAGATCGTAAGGTACAAGATGTTCGCAATGCTGTTGTGGGGGCCAACGAAGATGGCTACCACTTGACGGGTGTGAACCCAGGTCGTGATTTCACTGCAGAATACGTGGATATTCGTGAAGTTCGTGAGGGTGAAATTTCACCAGACGGACAAGGTGTCCTAAACTTTGCCCGTGGCATCGAGATCGGTCATATCTTCAAACTTGGAACTCGTTACTCAGCAAGTATGGGCGCAGATGTTTTGGACGAAAATGGTCGTGCTGTGCCAATCATAATGGGTTGTTACGGTATCGGTGTTAGCCGTCTTCTCTCAGCCGTTATGGAGCAACACGCTCGCCTCTTTGTCAACAAAACGCCAAAAGGTGAATACCGTTACGCTTGGGGAGTTAACTTCCCTAAAGAATTGGCACCATTTGATGTGCACTTGATTACTATCAATGTCAAGGACGAAGAAGCGCAAGCCTTGACAGAAAAACTGGAATCCAACTTGATGGAAGCTGGTTACGAAGTCTTGACAGATGACCGTAACGAACGTGTCGGAGTGAAGTTTAGTGATAGCGATTTGATTGGGTTACCAATCCGTATCACTGTTGGGAAAAAAGCAGCCGATGGCATCGTAGAAGTTAAGATTAAGGCGACTGGTGACACCATCGAAGTTCACGCAGACAACTTGCTTGAAACGCTTGAAATCCTCAGCAAGAAATAAAAACTATAATCAGAAGAAAAACAAGGCAAAAATGTAACTAGTTTTTACCTTGTTTTTTCTGTATAATGGGGGAAATGAGTAAATGAAGAGGTAAAGCTATGCTAAAATTTCCAAAGGATTTTGTTTGGGGTTCCTCCACTTCTGGACCACAGACAGAAGGACGAGTGCTTGGTGATGGTAAAGGAGATAATCTCTGGGATTATTGGTATCAGGTGGAGCCCAATCGCTACTACAATGGGATTGGACCTGACAAAACATCGACTTTTTACGAGAACTGGGAGAAGGATATTGAGCTTTGGTAGAGACTGGCCATACAGCCTTCCGCACTTCTATCCAGTGGTCTCGCGTTTTTCCACAGGGCCGTGGAGAGGTCAATCCTCAAGGGGTGTCTTTCTACCGTCAGGTATTTGAAGCCATTAAGGCTAAGGGAATCCGTCTTCTAGTCAATCTCTATCACTTTGACCTTCCTTTTGCCCTTCAAGAAACTGGGGATGGTTGGGAAAATAAGGCGACTGTCTCAGCCTATGAAGACTATGCTCGTTTTTGTTTTGAGACTTACGGTGACTTGGTAGACCAATGGATTACCTTTAACGAGCCCATTGTCCCCGTAGAGTTTGGCTATTTCTATGATGCCCACTATCCTCACAAGGTGGATGCCAAAGCTGCGGTTAAGGTTGCCTATCACACACAACTGGCTAGTAGTCTTGCGGTTAAGGCCTGTCATGAAGTTTTGCCTGATTCTAAGATTGGGATTGTTCTCAACTTGACACCAGCCTACCCACGTAGCCAGCATCCCGCAGATGTCAAGGCCGCTCGCATTGCCGATCTCTTTCAAGCTCAATCTTTCCTAGATCCGTCTGTCTTGGGGGCTTATCCAGAAGAGTTAGTGAAAATCTTGTCTGAGCATGATTTGCTGCCAGAGTACACTGTTGAAGAGTTAGAACTTATTCGTGACCATACAGTGGACTTTCTTGGAGTCAACTATTACCAACCTTTGCGTGTCATGGCGCCACGTTTTGCCAAGCATCCAGACAGTCCGCTCTTGCCAGAACATTTTTACGAGCCTTATGTTATGCCTGGACGTAAAATCAACCCTCACCGCGGTTGGGAAATCTATGAGCAAGGGATTTATGATATTGCCCAAAATATCAAGGAAAATTATGGTAATATTGAGTGGATGCTGACAGAGAATGGTATGGGGGTTGAAGGTGAAGACAAGTTCCGTGAGAATGGCATGATTCAGGACGACTATCGTATTGACTTTGTCAAAGGGCATCTGCGTGAACTCCATCGTGCCATTGAAGATGGTGCTAACTGTAAAGGTTACTTAATCTGGACCTTTATTGATTGTTGGTCATGGCTCAATAGCTATAAAAACCGCTATGGTCTAGTTGAGCTTGACTTGGAAACGCAAGAACGCCGCCTGAAGAAATCAGGCCACTGGTTCAAAGAGCTCAGCGACAATAATGGATTTTAAGAATAAAAAGAGTGAGATGCCAAGTGAGATGTCATCTCACTTTTTAATATGTGACTATGGATCAGTATAGTTTTATCTACTATAAGTATGATAAAACCTTTCCATCTAAATCGCAAGGAAAATGGTACTAGCTATATATTTTTCTTTAATTATGGTAAAATAGTAAAGAGAATAATGTGAGGAAAATGAATGTCAAGTAAGTTTGAAATTTTAATGAATCAACTAGGAATCTCTGATCAGCTGAGACAGGATCCTGCTCTCGTTGATGCAAGCATTGAGCGTGTCGTGGTTCATAAAATTAGTAAGGTATGGGAATTTCATTTTGTATTTTCTAAAATTTTACCTATCGAAATTTTTCTAGAGTTAAAGAAGGGGTTGAGTGAGGAATTTTCTAAGACAGGCAATCAAGCTGTTTTTGAAATCAAGGCTCTTTCTCAAGAATTTTCTAATGAACTCTTGCAGGCCTACTATAAGGAGGCTTTTTCTGAAGGTCCGTGTGCTAGCCAAGGATTTAAGTCTCTTTATCAGAATCTGCAAGTTCGTGCGGAGGGTAATCAACTCTTTATTGAAGGTTCAGAGGCGATTGATAAGGAACACTTTAAGAAGAATCATCTTCCTAACTTAGCAAAGCAACTCGAAAAGTTTGGTTTCCCGGCCTTTGTATGCCAAATAGAAAAGAATGATGCCCTTACACAAGAGCAGGAGGAAGCCTTCCATACGGAGAATGAGCAGATCGTTCAAGCTGCCAACGAAGAAGCTTTGCGGGCTATGGAACAACTGGAACAAATGGCTCCTCCACCAGTAGAAGAGAAACCAGCCTTTGATTTTCAGGCTAAAAAGGCTGCAGCCAAGCCAAAACTAGATAAGGCAGAAGTTACTCAGATGATTGATGTGACGACTGAGGAAAATCGGTTGGTCTTTGAAGGGGTAGTCTTTGATGTCGAGCATAAAGTGACCAGAACAGGCCGTGTCTTGATCAACTTTAAGATGACGGACTATAGTTCAAGTTTCTCTATGCAAAAATGGGTTAAGAATGAAGAAGAAGCTCAGAAGTTTGACATCATTAAGAAAAATTCTTGGCTCCGAGTTCGTGGAAATGTGGAGATGAATAACTTTACACGCGATTTGACCATGAACGTTCAGGACGTGCAGGAAGTTGTTCACTATGAGCGGAAGGATTTGATGCCAGAAGGTGAGCGTCGGGTTGAGTTTCATGCTCATACTAATATGTCGACTATGGATGCTCTACCAGAGGTTGAAGAAATCGTTGCGACAGCGGCTAAGTGGGGACATAAGGCGGTTGCCATTACGGATCATGGTAATGTTCAGTCCTTCCCACATGGCTATAAGGCGGCCAAGAAAGCTGGGATCCAGCTGATTTATGGAATGGAAGCTAATATCGTTGAAGACCGTGTTCCTATCGTTTACAACGAAGTGGAGATGGATTTGTCAGAAGCAACCTACGTGGTTTGACGTGGAAACTACGGGACTTTCAGCCATCTATAATGACTTGATTCAGGTTGCGGCTTCTAAGATGTATAAGGGGAATGTCATTGCCGAATTTGATGAATTTATCAATCCTGGGCATCCCTTGTCAGCCTTTACCACGGAGTTGACTGGTATTACAGATGACCATGTCAAAAATGCCAAACCACTGGAACAAGTTTTGCAAGAATTCCAAGAATTTGCAAGGATACAGTCTTAGTCGCTCACAATGCAACCTTTGACGTTGGCTTTATGAACGCTAATTATGAGCGTCATGGTTTGCCTAAGATTAGCCAGCCAGTAATCGATACGCTAGAGTTTGCTAGAAATCTCTACCCTGAGTATAAACGTCATGGTTTGGGCCCTTTGACCAAGCGCTTTGGAGTGGCTCTGGAGCACCACCACATGGCTAACTACGATGCGGAAGCTACTGGTCGTCTGCTTTTTATCTTTATCAAAGAGGTAGCAGACAAACATGGTGTGACGGATTTGGCAAGGTTAAATATTGATCTAATCAGTCCAGATTCTTATAAAAAAGCTCGAATCAAGCATGCGACTATTTATGTTAAGAATCAAGTTGGCCTAAAAAATATCTTTAAACTAGTTTCTTTGTCCAATACTAAGTACTTTGAAGGAGTGCCGCGGATTCCGAGAACAGTTCTAGATGCCCATCGGGAAGGTTTGATTTTAGGCTCAGCTTGCTCGGAGGGTGAAGTTTTTGATGCGGTCGTTTCCCAAGGTGTGGATGCAGCGGTTGAGGTGGCCAAGTATTATGACTTTATCGAGGTCATGCCACCAGCTATTTATGCGCCATTGATTGCTAAGGAGCAGGTCAAGGATATGGAGGAACTCCAGACCATTATCAAGAGTTTGATAGAGGTTGGAGACCGTCTTGGCAAGCCTGTTTTGGCTACGGGAAATGTTCATTATATCGAACCGGAAGAAGAGATTTATCGTGAAATCATCGTCCGTAGTTTGGGCCAGGGGGCTATGATTAACCGAACCATCGGTCATGGTGAACATGCCCAACCAGCACCGCTACCGAAGGCTCATTTTAGAACGACCAATGAAATGTTGGATGAATTTGCTTTCTTGGGAGAAGATTTAGCACGCAAATTAGTCATTGAAAACACCAATGCCTTGGCAGATATCTTTGAACCTGTTGAGGTCGTTAAGGGTGACTTGTATACACCTTTCATCGACAAGGCGGAAGAAACGGTCGCTGAGCTGACCTATAAGAAAGCTTTTTGAGATTTATGGAAATCCGCTACCAGATATCGTTGATTTGCGGATTGAAAAAGAATTAACTTCCATTCTGGGGAATGGATTTGCCGTGATTTATCTGGCATCGCAGATGCTGGTGCAACGTTCCAATGAACGGGGCTACTTGGTTGGTTCTCGTGGGTCTGTCGGTTCCAGTTTTGTTGCGACCATGATTGGAATTACGGAAGTTAATCCTCTCTCTCCTCACTATGTCTGTGGTCAGTGTCAGTATAGTGAGTTTATCATGGATGGTTCTTACGGTTCAGGTTTTGATATGCCCAATAAGGACTGTCCAAACTGTGGCCATAAACTCAGCAAAAATGGACAGGATATTCCTTTCGAGACCTTCCTTGGTTTTGATGGAGATAAGGTTCCCGATATTGACTTGAACTTCTCGGGAGAAGACCAGCCTAGCGCCCACTTGGATGTGCGTGATATCTTTGGTGAGGAATATGCCTTCCGTGCAGGAACGGTTGGTACGGTGGCTGCAAAGACTGCCTATGGATTTGTAAAGGGCTACGAGAGAGACTATGGGAAGTTTTATCGTGATGCAGAGGTGGAACGCCTTGCTCAAGGTGCAGCTGGTGTCAAGCGCACAACGGGACAACACCCGGGGGGAATTGTTGTTATTCCTAACTACATGGATGTTTACGACTTTACGCCTGTTCAGTATCCAGCAGATGACGTGACGGCTGAATGGCAGACGACTCACTTTAACTTCCACGATATCGATGAGAACGTCCTCAAACTCGATGTGCTGGGACATGATGATCCGACCATGATTCGAAAATTGCAGGACTTGTCTGGTATTGATCCTAATGAAATTCCTATGGATGACGAAGGCGTGATGGCCCTCTTTTCTGGGACTGATGTGCTAGGGGTGACTCCTGAACAAATCGGTACACCGACGGGGATGCTAGGAATTCCAGAGTTTGGAACCAACTTTGTACGTGGGATGGTAGATGAGACGCATCCGACGACTTTTGCGGAGTTACTTCAGTTGTCTGGATTGTCCCACGGTACCGATGTGTGGTTGGGAAATGCCCAAGATTTGATTAAGCAAGGTATTGCTGACCTATCAACCGTTATCGGTTGTCGGGACGACATCATGGTTTACCTCATGCATGCGGGTCTCGAGCCTAAGATGGCCTTTACCATCATGGAACGAGTACGTAAGGGCTTGTGGTTGAAGATTTCCGAAGAGGAGCGAAATGGCTACATCGAGGCTATGAAGGCCAATAAGGTGCCAGAGTGGTATATCGAGTCCTGTGGGAAAATCAAGTATATGTTCCCTAAAGCCCATGCGGCAGCCTACGTTATGATGGCCTTGCGTGTGGCCTACTTCAAGGTTCACCATCCCATTTATTACTACTGTGCTTACTTCTCTATCCGTGCCAAGGCCTTTGATATCAAGACCATGGGAGCGGGCTTGGATGCCATCAAGCGCAGAATGGAAGAAATCGCTGAAAAACGGAAGAACAATGAAGCCTCTAATGTGGAAATCGATCTCTATACAACTCTTGAGATTGTCAATGAAATGTGGGAACGTGGTTTCAAGTTTGGTAAACTCGATCTCTACCGTAGTCAGGCGACAGAGTTCCTCATTGATGGTGACACCCTCATTCCGCCATTTGTCGCAATGGATGGTCTGGGCGAAAACGTTGCTAAGCAGTTGGTGCGTGCGCGTGAAGAGGGAGAATTCCTCTCCAAAACCGAACTCCGCAAGCGCGGTGGACTCTCATCAACTTTGGTTGAGAAGATGGATGAAATGGGAATTCTCGGCAATATGCCAGAGGACAACCAGTTGAGTTTGTTTGATGAGTTGTTTTAAATGTTTAGCAGTGTGTCAAATATTTTATAGGATAAGATAGTCGAATGTAAGTAGCTTTATTATGGACAACCGAAATATGATTATGTATTGTTATTGATGATTTTTGGTGTGTTATGTAATTAGAATAAGTAAAATAGTTAGGTTTGGTCAATATGGCTCTAGAAATATTAACTCATCTAAACGTGATTGTTTTGTAAGGTTTGTTATTAAAGAAAAGGAAAAAATGCTAGGAAATATGTTGAAATTGGGGAAAGAACATTTATTGGGGTAATATTAGGGCAATGAGAGTTGATAGAAGAAACGCGGTGTCTAGTTGGAGTGGTTATAATCATCAAGGAAAAGTGGGAATATATTTAGCATTAACCGAACTTAAAGAACTTATAGGAAAAAGGAAATCCATATAAAGATTATAAACTAATACTTGAAAAAAATGGTGGTGAAGATGTTGAGATTTGTCAATCTACGCGAGTAATATCAAGGCATCAAGTAAAAGCTAAGAAAAAGGGGAGATATCCGAATGATTATCGTAATGTTAGAACAATAAATTCTAAGAAATGCCCCTCTGGGTATCAAACTTCAGGAACGACTAAAGATAGTAGATTTTTACATGTTATTTGTGAAGTTCAGGGATGGGATATGAATGAGGAAGTGTTCCAACAAACCTATAAAGGAGCAAGTTATGTACCTAATAAGAGCCGAGTTCAACTATATACCTATCCAGATAATAAAAAAAATATTGTGATTTAGTTAGAGGGGCCAATCACCTATTGATAATTTTTTTGCGAAGAAAAAAATCAAGGAAATCTTGATATATTCTAATAGTTCTTTAAAAGATGATTCTGAACATATAGAGGAGACGCTATGTGAAATTAAAGATTTAGTTTCTAGACGGATTAGTCAAGCACATAATAATGGAAATGGTGTTTATCCTGTAATATATTTTCAAGAAATTTTTAAAAAAATTATTATTTCACAGGAAAAAAACGTCATAAACAATCTATTAGAAGAGCGAAATTAAGTTTTGAAATGTATTGGAATAACATTGTTGAAGATGATGTTGATACGACTGTTATAAATCAGATATTAAATTTACCTGATGACAAATTTGAACAATTGTTGATTGATTTGCATCCAGATAACAATATCGTTGAACTTCAGCAATTAAATAATATAGATAATTTAATTGATAAAGATAGCATTGGATATATCCTATATGAATTTCTTAAAAATTGTAAACAAGAAAGACTTTTTGTTAGATAGTTTACGGTATGATCAAAACAATGAGTCATTGAGACTTAGCATGATTCATGCGCCCAAAGCGGCAGCGAGAAATGTTAGCGACGAAATTATTAAGAATATAAACTTTCTAGAAGCAAGTTTTGATACTGATTATTTGATTAATATGAATATAAATGGACAAAAAGTTTTTTTGAAGAGAAGCCAATCCATGAAGGTGGAAAAAGAAAAAGCTGTTTGCAGGAGCCCTTGGCGAGGAAAAAAATAGAATATTTTCAAATAATTTAGAATATATTGATTGTGTGAATACTGTTGAAAAAAATTGAAAGAGGATTGAAATGGATAGTTTTTTTGCAACAGATCTTAGAACAACATAATTTTTCATAAATGTGATGAGCATTTAGAATTGTGGGGAGGGAAGGAAATGAATTTTTTTCCTTATTCAAGAATATAGTAGGGAGGATTTTTAAATCTAGTAGCGAAGGAGGGTCAGATTTTTTACTTGTGAGCAAACAAATAAGTTGATATCTTGCTTTGAAAAAAACTTAATGATAATAAAATTAAGAAAAATACCTCTTTATTTGTAACCATAAAAGTTGATGAACTGAAGCAATCATATGAAAGTCTTAGAAATATGATTATGAAAGTTGAAGAAGATGAATATTACTTTTAGAAAGTATGTCATACTATATACCGAGGAAGGATTGAGCAGATTGAACTCGAATATTGAAGACTTGCTAAATTATATTCAGTCTATATCTCCTGAGGGTGAGTATTTATTTGATAAATTTGAGAGTGACATGTTTTTTTGATACTTCTTATTTTATTGCTATACAACTAATTATTAAATTACCATTTGCTTCTCTTCATCATTCTGATAATCATTTTTGAAATAGTTGAAAATAAAATCCAAGCACGAATTGAAATGGAAGGGTTAAATGATCATAAAAAGCAGGTAGATAATATTTTAGAAATTTTTTTAGTGGAGTTGATATTAGGAAACAACTTGAAGATGAAGCTAGTGGTTTGCTGGATAGCTTAAATCAAATTTTTAGGAGACTGAACTTGTGAAGATTAGGAAAAATTTTACTTTATAATTTCAAGAACTTTAGAAATGAAACAGTTATTGATTTTAGTGATGGAATAACATTTTTAGTGGGACCAAATGGATATGGAAAGACAACTATTTTTTTGATGCAATAGAGTTAGGATTGACTGGTAATCTTTCTCGCATTAATAAAGTTACTGCTGAAAATATTGTGTATAATAAGCCCTTCTTTCAGAATGAAATTGGTCAGCCGGTAATTATAAAATTGTGGCTAGAAAAAAATGAATGGTGACCAACTTGTAATTGTAAGAAAATTAGTAAATAGTTCTACTGATAGTAGAAATTCATTTGCACCTTTGAAGTCTGCCAGTCAGTTTAAGTTATTTAGACAAGTGGAAGTAAGCGAGACAAATTTTTAGTTCTATAGATAATACTAGTCTGGAAGAGATTACTCAAAGTTCTATTGACGCATTTTTAGGTATTAATGGGAAATATGAGATAGAAAAAAAATTTTTCAATCTATTTAATTATATTCAACAGGAAGAAACAACCTTTTTTTCTAAAGCAAACGGAACAAGAAAGAGGCGATAGTTTATCTTTTTTTAGTAAAAAAACGGATAAAGTAGAGAAGAAAAATAAAAGAGATTAATACAGTAACAAACGTTATTAATAGAAAGATTAGTGATTTAGAGGGACAATTAAAAAAACTTAAAACAGCAAGAACTATCGGATGTCCCTTATCATAGATTATTTAATCATAAGGAATTTGTATTTGATTGTGAAACTCCTTTTTTTCTATTGCTAATCTTGACAAATTATTAACTTATCAAAAATACTTTACAAAATATTATTGATTTTAAGAAGAATTTCTCGATAGAAGAGTATAATAGAAAGAGGGAAAGAGATAAAAGAAAAAAAGATATTGCTGATGATACGGCTGTCAAACAAGCATTATATTTTTTTCAATATTATCTCCCAATATTCTTAGATCAAATTCTCAATGGCTGTGGGAAAAGTATTCATTAGACAATCCAAAATTATTTGAATATGTGCTTTTAGAGAATTACCTACAATCATATGAGAGAGTTGTTCATGATTGCAATCGAAGAAAGCAACTAAATACCTACTTGACTAATTTATCAGCGGATATTACTGAGATGACAGAACAGTCCATTACTTATACTCAAAATGATAGATTGTCAGGTGATTTTGAATTGCTTAAAATACAAGTAGTTAAATTCCAAAGTCTGAGGAATAATGCTAGCCAGGTAGACAAAAATTTAAGTGAACTACGACAATTAAGGAGTAACTTAGGTAATAAGTTTGATGAGTTGAGACATCGACATATTGATGAAAACAAATGTCCATTCTGTAATTCACAGTTCCAAACATTTGAAGAATTGAAGCAAGCTTATGATAGTTATAAAAATTATCTAACTGAAATTTCGTCTCAAAATAGTCTGCAATTGCAAGAAGTTCAATTATTGCTGAATGAACTGATCCAGCAACTGAAGAAGAAAATCATTGATGAAATAAATAGCCTCTCTACGGATGTAGATAAAAATTTATTAGATAGATTACAAGAATTAAAAAAATTTGTATCAAAGTTATTCTCGAAAATGTCGAAGGTTTTAAAACTTTTTATTCAGTCGTACACAATTATGGTACCATATGAGTTGGGAAGGTTAGAATTTAAAGACTATAACCAGCAGTACCAGTTAAACTTGAAAGAATTTCAATCAAAATTAGTAGTTGATAATGATGTTTATCGGTTACTAGATATTAATAATCTGGAAAAATATAAAGAGGCAACTGGGTGATTTAAGAGAAGAATTTTTCTGAATTACAGTTTGAAACGTACCAATTGGAATCAAGCTCATATTCGAAGATAAATATGGCGATGATTGATAGTAAATTGCTTGAATTAAAAAAATGCTATTCACTCGGCAGTTGATAATAAATATGCTATTAATGAGAATCTGATAGCAGACGCTGAGAACATATTTCCTACATATTTTTCAAAGTAAAGTGGAAGTATTAGAGGATATTCGTATTGGAGATTTAGAGAATAAGAAACTTTATCTTGATAGACAGCATAAACTAGTTCAAAATCAGCAACTTCAAGATTTATCAAGTCAGATAGAAACATTGAGAGCAACTGTGGGGCGATTAGAAGAAATTAATACTATATATAAAGAAGAAGTAAAACAGTTCAAAATAGATATTGTTAAAAAAACTACGTATCCCATTCTTTATATATTCAGCAAAAATGTTACAAAAATTATCAACAAGGTATGGGAATTTTCTTAACGTACAAGAAAACAACGAGTAGTGATAATGGGAAAGTAGCAATTATTAGATTTAAATCCGACACTAATAATGATCATGATGTAATGAATCAGCTGAGTACAGGGCAGTTGGCTGTTGTGTCTCTAGCATTTACTCTTTCACTGAATACGATGTTTAAGCTATCTGATAATTTGAATTTCTTAATGATAGATGATCCAGTTCAAGACATGGATGCTATGAATGTACTATCTTTTATTGAAATTTTTACGTCATGGAATTATAGATAAGTATCAGATCATTTTATCAACTTATAGCGATTTTTAATGCTTTTGTTCATGGGTTATAAATTTGCAAATTCAAATTCGGAAGTAAATATAAAATATGAAAAAGGTTAGTGACTTGCAAGGATAATATGTAAATTTTTTCTTTTCCTTGTTTTCTCTGTGAATCTTCCGCGCTACAATAATATCCAATAACAAAGAGGCTAATGTATATCCAAAAGATTTACATTAGCCCTCTTTTTGTTAAAAATAATAAATAGAAAGAAGGTGAAAATATGTCAAAGACGAGTATGAGTATCCGTTTGGATAGTGAGGTTAAGGAGCAGGCCCAACAGGTTTTTAATAATCTGGGAATGGATATGACCACAGCTATCAATATTTTCCTTCGTCAGGCTATTCAATATCAGGGTTTGCCTTTTGATGTTAGGCTTGATGAGAATCGGAAGTTACTTGAGGTATTAAGGGATTTAAATCAAAATCGTAATATGAGCCAATCCTTTGAATCAGTCTCAGACTTGATGGAGGACTTACGTGCTTAAGATTCGTTATCATAAACAGTTTAAAAAAGATTTTAAGTTGGCTATGAAGCGTGGTTTGAGGGCAGAATTATTAGAAGAAGTTTTGAATTTTCTTGTTAAAGAAAAAGAACTTCCTGCTAGATATCGTGATCATCAATTAACGGCATCTAAGCATTTTCAAGGAGTTCGTGAGTGTCATATCCAACCAGATTGGCTTTTGGTCTATAAAGTAGACAAGTCAGAATTGGTTTTAAACTTGCTGAGGACGGGCAGTCATAGCGATTTATTTTAATAAATTTTAAGGAGTTCAATATGAAACTAAGAATTTTTGCGGAAGACAAACCTGCTGAAAAGTTCTTTGACTATCAGTTAGAGCTGGCAGACGAAACAATCATCCTATCAACAGTACTCTTGTCTGGTGCCATTGCTTTAGCAGGATTATTATCTGCTTTGAAAGAAAAATAAAAATAGAAAAGAGAAAACAACATGGTTTTACCAAATTTTAAAGAAAATCTAGAAAAATATGCGAAATTGTTGGTTGCAAATGGAATCAATGTGCAACCTAGGCACACTTTGGCTCTCTCAATCGATGTGGAGCAACGGGAGTTGGCTCACTTGATTGTCAAAGAAGCCTATGCACTGGGTGCGCACGAAGTCATTGTTCAGTGGACAGATGATGTCATCAATCGCGAGAAATTCCTCCACGCGCCAATGGAGCGTTTGGACAATGTACCAGAATACAAGATTGCTGAGATGAACTATCTCTTGGAGAACAAGGCTAGCCGTCTCGGAGTCCGTTCATCTGATCCAGGTGCCTTGAACGGAGTCGATGCTGATAAGCTTTCAGCTTCTGCTAAAGCTATGGGACTTGCCATGAAGCCAATGCGTATCGCAACTCAGTCCAACAAGGTGAGCTGGACAGTGGCTGCCGCTGCTGGACTCGAGTGGGCTAAGAAGGTCTTCCCAAATGCAGCAAGCGATGAAGAAGCAGTTGATCTTCTTTGGGATCAAATCTTCAAAACTTGCCGTGTCTACGAAGAAGATCCCGTTAAGGCTTGGGAAGAACATGCAGCTATCCTCAAGAGCAAGGCGGAAATGCTCAATAAAGAGCAATTCTCAGCCCTTCACTATACAGCGCCAGGGACAGATTTGACCCTTGGTTTGCCTGAGAACCACGTTTGGGAATCAGCAGGAGCTATTAATGCTCAAGGGGGAAGGTTTCTTGCCAAATATGCCAACAGAAGAAGTCTTCACAGCACCTGATTTTCGTCGCGCAGATGGTTATGTCACTTCTACAAAACCGCTTAGCTATAATGGAAATATCATCGAAGGAATTAAAGTAACCTTCAAGGATGGACAAATCGTGGATATTTCAGCTGAGAAGGGTGATCAGGTCATGAAAGACCTTGTCTTTGAAAATGCGGGCGCGCGTGCCTTAGGTGAATGTGCCCTGGTACCAGATCCAAGTCCAATTTCTCAGTCAGGCATTACCTTCTTTAATACCCTTTTCGATGAAAATGCGTCAAACCACTTGGCTATCGGTGCAGCCTATGCGACCAGCGTTGTTGGTGGGGCAGAGATGAGCGAAGAAGAGCTTGAAGCTGCAGGACTTAACCGTTCAGATGTTCACGTTGACTTTATGATTGGTTCTAGTCAAATGGATATCGATGGTATCCGTGAGGATGGAACACGTGTACCCCTCTTCCGTAATGGAGACTGGGCAATTTAAGGAGAAGTTATGCTTGGAAGTATGTTTGTTGGTCTCCTATTATAGCAGGAACGGCCATTATCCCAGCTATTTTAGGAGCTATGATTGTCTTAGCGATTTTCTGGAGACGAGGAAGTTAGTTTCTTGTAAAATTAGAAAAAAGGAGGTTGGTCACTTGAGCCAGCCTCCTTTTGAGTATGATATAATCTCATAGTTTCACAAAATTAGTAAGCTAGATAGTTTCTATATTTTTTTATCGAATTTCTCTATATAAATCTTCCATGCTTTATTTGATGAGTTCATCATTACTCGCTATAGAGGAAGTGTCAAGTGTTTTTTACAAGATTCCAGTGATGTGAAATAGCTAGGATCAAGAGGCAAAGTTGGTTATTGGAGTGCAGAATGATGTGTAGATATAGTGGTTACACGGGTTTTTCATTGTTGTGATGTTTGAGGTGTGCTATAATAGGATTATAGAATTGTCTATTTCTCAATCTTTGATAAACATATATAGAAATCTAAAGAGGTATAATATGGAAAGTTTTTATAATTGAATTCGAATCCGATTCGGATGGATATTTTACTTATGAATGTCCATTCTGCGAAGAACAGTTTAAGCTATTGGCTAGTGATGTGAAAGATGAGAGTTTTAGTCTTGAGGAATTATTTTGCCCATACTGTGGTTTAGTTGATGTGGCAGACAAATTTTACTCGAAAGAAACTCTAGCCTATATTCAGAATATTGCTGAGGAATGGATGATTAACGCTATAAATAAAAGTCTTGGGTCAGTAAAAAGTTCAAAAAGTTTTAAGGTTGATTTCAAAAAAATAAAACACAAGTCTATCTTGAAACCGGAAGAGCAGGATTCTGTCGAGGAAGTGTTTTCTTGTGGAATATGTGAACGACATGAAAAAGTCTTATATAATGCTGGTGCTTCAAAAGTCTTTTGTGCCTATTGTGGAGGTGATATATATTGAGTGATTTACAGAAATACAGAAAAATTAGCTTAGATTTTTAGAAGAAGTTCATCAAATATGCTGAATTCTAAATACGATGATGATTTGCTGTATCTTATTAGGTTTAAAGAGTTTATTGATAAAAAAATGATGCTATACAAGAAATTCTAAATAATTTATGGATTGGTTTACCCGAAAATTATAGTAGAGAGTTCATTATCAAAGATAAAAAAATACAGGATGGAATAGTATAAATGCTCCCATAAATGAAGCGGAACATTTGAAGCTTATTTATGACTATTTAAATACTATTATTGAAGAGGATATGAATTTAGCAGGGTATCTCGTATGTTTTTTTATTCACCTCTTCAAGAAAAATTTAATGATAATATACGAGCTTTCCTAAATAAAGTATTTAAACCATTAGTTGACTATATAAATGACCAATTATCTCAAAAAAATAATAGAACTCACAGGATTAAGTCAAAATATGCCGCAAATTACACAGAATATTGAAAAATAACTATGGGACTACATCTGCAGTAGGAAATGGCAGTATTTCTTCAGTAAATACTATATCAATGGATAATGATTCAATAGAAAAACTTTGTTCAGATGTTTTAAGCGAACTCATAAAATCTAACTTCTTGTCAAATGATGATAAAGAAGTAGTTATTGACGATGTTGAAACAATTCAGTCAGAAATGTCCTCAAGCAATCCCAAAAGGATAAAAATTAAGAAAGCTTGGATTTCAATACAAGCAATTCTACATAAAATACCTACTGGAATAACGGTTGCAACACAATTAATGGATTTGTGTGATAGAGTGTCCCAGCTATTTTAGGGGCTATGATTGTTTTGGCTATTTCTGGAGACGAGGAAGTTAGTTTCTTGAAAAATTAGAAAAAAGGAGGTTGGTCACTTGGGCCAGCCTCCTTTTGAGTATGATATAATAGTTCTATGAGATTAGATAAATTTTTAGTTGCCTGCGCTGTAGGGAGTCGAACAGAGGTCAAAAACTTGCTCAAGGCTGGGCGGGTGACGGTAAATGGTAAAAAAGAAAAGTCAGCTAAACTGCAGATTAATGAAGAAAGAGCTGAGATTCGCTTTGATGGCCAAGTGCTGGACTACGAGGAGTTTGTCTACTACATGATGAACAAGCCCCAAGGCGTTATTTCGGCGACTGAGGATTCTAAACACAGAACAGTGTTGGACTTGTTGGATGATATTGCTCGGACCAAGGAAGTTTTTCCAGTAGGGCGCTTGGATATTGACACGCATGGTCTTCTGCTCTTGACCAATGACGGCAAACTAGCTCATGCTCTCCTTTCACCTAAACGTCATGTGGATAAGACCTATCTGGCGCAAGTCGAGGGCATCATGAGCCAAGAAGACGTGGAGACATTTGCTGAGGGCATTCCTCTCAAAGACTTTACTTGTCAGCCGGCTAAACTGGAGCTTGTGTCGGTAGATCCAGTAAAGAATCAAAGTCTGGTTCGCGTGACCATTGCCGAAGGAAAGTTTCATCAAGTCAAACGAATGGTGGCCTACTGTGGCAAGGAAGTGGTAGACCTGCAACGTTTGACTATGGGAACTCTAGTCTTGGACGAGAACTTAGAACGCGGTGAGTGGCGTCGCCTGACCAAGGGGGAGTTAGAGAATCTCCTTGCTAGTATTGCTTAGTTTGGATTATGTTAGAAAAGGTGAGGAGAAAGTCCCTGCCTTTTTCATTTTTCAGTTGCTTCCTTTGTGAAAAGAGTTATAATAGACAGTAGAATAAAAGGAGGAATCTATGAACGCGATTCAAGAATCATTTACGGATCAATTATTTGCTAACTATGAAGCAAATGTAAAATACCAAGCTATCGAAAATGCTGCAAGCCATAACGGAATTTTCGCATCCCTAGAACGTCGTCAAAGCCATGTTGACAACACACCCGTTTTCTCGCTTGATTTGACCAAGGACAAGGTGACCAACCAGAAAGCATCTGGTCGTTGCTGGATGTTTGCAGCCCTTAATACCTTCCGTCACAAACTCATCTCTCAATACAAGCTCGAAAACTTTGAACTGTCACAAGCCCACACCTTCTTCTGGGACAAGTATGAGAAATCAAACTGGTTCTTGGAGCAAGTCATTGCGACTGCAGACCAAGACTTAACTAGCCGCAAGGTTAGCTTCCTACTCCAAACACCACAACAAGACGGTGGACAGTGGGATATGGTAGTGTCCCTCTTTGAGAAATATGGTGTCGTTCCTAAGTCAGTTTATCCTGAGTCTGTTTCATCTAGCAATAGCCGTGAGCTCAATGCCATCCTTAACAAATTGCTTCGTCAAGATGCTCAAATCTTGCGTGACTTGCTTGCTTCTGATGCAGACCAAGCGACTATTCAAGCTAAGAAAGAAGACCTCTTGCAAGAAATCTTTAACTTCCTTGCTATGTCACTAGGGCTTCCACCACGTAAATTTGATTTTGCTTATCGCGACAAGGATGATAACTACCAAAGTGAAAAGGGAATCACGCCACAGGAATTTTACAAGAAATATGTCAATCTTCCGCTAGAAGATTATGTTTCTGTTATCAATGCCCCAACTGCTGATAAACCATACGGCAAATCTTACACAGTTGAGATGTTGGGAAATGTGGTTGGCAGCCGTGCAGTTCGCTACATCAACGTTCCAATGGAGCGCTTGAAAGAATTAGCGATTGCTCAAATGCAAACAGGTGAGACTGTTTGGTTTGGTTCTGATGTCGGCCAACTCAGCAACCGCAAAGCAGGAATTCTTGCGACAGATGTTTATGACTTTGAATCAAGCATGGATATTCAACTCACTCAAGACAAGGCTGGACGCTTGGACTACAGCGAAAGCTTGATGACCCACGCCATGGTCTTGACAGGTGTGGACTTGGACGAAAATGGCAAATCAACCAAGTGGAAGGTTGAAAACTCTTGGGGAGACAAGGTCGGTACAGATGGTTACTTTGTTGCTTCAGATGCTTGGATGGATGAATACACTTACCAAATCGTTGTCCGTAAGGAATTGCTGACAGCAGAAGAACAAGCCGCCTATGAAGCAGAACCAATCGTGTTAGCACCATGGGATCCAATGGGAGCCTTGGCAGAATAAAGTATAAAGAAAAGAGGTTAGGGAAATCCTAACCTTTTTTTCAAATAAGTTCTTAAAGTGGTAACAGACGATGTTTACCAAGCATCCTGAGTCTTTAAGTGACAGAGAAAAAGATATGTGTTACTATAGTAGTACAAAAGGATATCGGAGTAGAAATGAAGTATTTAAGTAGCCAAGACATCAAGAATCGTCAACGAAACATCAGCGATATTAAACCTTATAAAACAACCAAGGAAATCGTCGTTTCAAATATCTTCACCTTTTTTAATGCCATGAACTTGACTCTGGCAGTTCTGGTAGCCACAACCTTGCGATTTGAGAACATGCTCTTTTTAGGTGTGATTGCTATCAATACAGCCATTGGGATTTTCCAAGAAGTGCGTTCAAAAAATGCCTTAGAAAAGCTAAGTTTGCTTGGTAAAAGTAAGTACAGAGTCAACCGAGATGGTCAAACGATCGAGATTGATCCAGAAGACATCGTTCTAGGGGAGTATCTGCATCTCAATCTAGGTGATCAGGTGCCTGTCGATGCAGAAGTCCTTGAAGGGAATATTGAAGTTGATGAGTCCTTGCTGACGGGTGAGAGTGATTCGGTCTTTAAAACCGTTGGTGACCAGCTGATGAGCGGAAGCAATGTCGTCAGTGGCACGTGTCTGGTCACGGCGACAGCTGTGGGGCCCGATAGCTATATTAACAAACTCGCAAAATCCAGCAAGGAATTCAAAAAATACCCTTCTCAACTGCGCGATTACATGGATAAGATTTTAAAAATCGTTTCCATCTTGCTGGTGCCAGTTGCGATTCTCCTCTATGTCAGAGGTTTTAGTCTAGGACGGTCTTATGTTGAGATTGTTTTAGGAAGTTCAGGTGCCTTGGTTGGCATGATTCCAGAGGGTTTGATTCTCCTGGTCAGTGTCTCCCTTGCAGTAGCGGCCATGAAGCTGGCTAAAAAGAAGGTTCTGGTGCAGGAGCTATACTGTGTAGAGACCTTGGCGCGTGTAGATGTTCTTTGTTTTGATAAGACAGGTACCATCACGACTGGTAATATGAAAGTCCAAGAAATGGATGCTAATGTGGCAGAGAAACTGTCTTCTTATCTGGCTTATTTCGAGGATGAAAATGCGACGTCGCGGGCTCTGAAGACTTACTTAACCTGTGAGAAAAAGTGGGAAGTTCAAGAAGTCGGTGCCTTCTCAAGTAAAAACAAGTATTCCTTTGTCCAAGTAAAAGATGGTGGGACCTATTTCTTCGGAGCCTATGAATTTCTAGGCTTTACCCAAGCGATGGATGCCTACTATGAAGATCTGAAGCAGCAAGGTTTTCGAATTTTATCACTTGCTCATAGTAAGGACCAAATCACGAGTCCAGCCAATATGGAATTACTAGGGCACGTCGTTTTGTCAGATGAGATTAAGGATAATACCAAGGAAACCTTTGACTATTTCGAATCTCAAGGTGTTGAAGTGAAGATTATCAGTGGTGATAATCATGTGGCTGTATATGGGGTGGCTCGTAAGGCAGGTTTTAAGGAAGAAGCCCGTGCGATTGATATGACCAAGGTGAGTGATGACGACTTTGAAAGAGTGGTCTTGGAACACGATATATTTGGACGTGTGACACCTGAACAGAAGCAAAAGATGGTGACCGTTTTGCAAAAGGCTGGTAAGACAGTTGCCATGAGTGGTGATGGGGTCAATGATGTTCTAGCTCTCAAGAAAGCAGATATCAGTTTTGCGATGAATGGTGCTACGAGTGCAGCTAAAAGTGTATCCAATATTGTTTTCCTGACAGATGATTTTGCAGTATTTTATGATATTTTGATGGAAGGACGCCGTGTCATCAATAACATCCAAAAGGTAGCCTCTCTCTTTCTAACAAAGACCTTCTTCTCCATCGTGTTTGCCATTTTGAGTGTGGTATTTGGTTTGGAATTTGCCTTTATCCCCATTCAGTTTACAATCATTTCAGCCATTACGATTGGGATTCCATCCTTCTTCCTAACTTTTTGAGTCCAATAAAGAAAAGGTCAGCACACATTTTATGCGAGATATTTTTGATCAATGCTGCGATTGGTGGTGGCATTCTGGTTGCGAGTGTTCTCCTGACGAACTTCTTTATCACTGTCCCAGGTCAGGTCAAATTTATTTGCTTCCTCCTTGCTTTGATCAATGGTCTATGTCTGGTTGCCAAGGTCAGCCTGCCCTTTAATCGATACAAGCTGGTCTTGCTCGCGTTTTTGAGCCTTGCAGCCCTTTTAGGAGCGCTTGCCAATACTTTTATCCTGCAAGGTGCTTTTGTGCCTTTAGAAGCCACCCAAGTGCTCTATGTAGCCGTCCTAGCAGTGGTGATTGGAGGCTTGCATTATCTTACTAGGAGAAAAAATTGATACACAAAAAGAATCAGGACTTGATCCTGATTCTTTTTTATCTATATTCTCGATGGCTTACATGATACCGAAGAAACGAGCTGCGATACCTACTGCAAAGAGAGCAAGGATGATTGCGATTGGTGATACTTTTTTCTTAAGCAACCACATGCAGAGGAAAGTAAGGAGAAGTCCCATCAATCCTGGAATCAATGAGTTCAACTGACCTTGAAGTGTTTGTGGTTGAACGCTATCCAAGCTCAAACCACTAAGAGCCTGACCAAGAATTCCCTTCAATTCTCCACCTGTTACAGGTCCTTCTGGGAAGTTGATGTAAGCACCTTCTGCCAATTGTTTACCTGGAAGGTTAACAGTAAAGTTGATAGACACCCAACGTTGTACAAGAACGGCAAGGATGAACATACCAAGGATAGAAGCTCCTTTAGTGATGTCTTTCAAGATACCACCAGACATGTCTTTAGTGATCTCAGATCCAGCTTTGTAACCGAACTCTTGTGTGTACCATAGGAAGGCCATACGGATAGCATTCCATCCGAAGAAGAAGAGAAGTGGGCCAACAATGTTACCAGATGCAGCAAGTGATGCACCAAGGGCTCCAAGGATAGGACGAACTGTAAACCAGAATACTGGGTCACCGATACCAGCAAGAGGTCCCATCATACCGATTTTAACCCCTTGGATAGCCGCGTCGTCGATTTCAACACCGTTAGCGCGCTCTTCTTCAAGTGCAAGAGTAACCCCCATGATTGGAGCAGCTACGTATGGGTGAGTGTTGAAGAACTCAAGGTGACGCTCAAGAGCAGCCGCTTGGTCTTCTTTTTTAGTGTACAATTTTTTGATAGCTGGGATCAATGAGTAAGCCCAACCCAAGTTTTGCATACGTTCGTAGTTCCAAGAACCTTGAAGGAATTGTGAACGCCACCAAACTTTTTGACGATCTGATTTTGATAATTGAATTTTTTCAGCCATGATTGTTCCCCTTTCTAGTAGTCTTCTAGGATATCACCGATTGGGTCGTTAGAAGTTGCAGCTCCGCCGCCACCGTTTCCACCTTGTTTTGTAAGGTTAAGGTAGATGAAGGCAAGGGCAACACCGATGACACCAAGGGCAATCAAAGTCAATTGAGAGATTGCTGCAAGAGCAAAACCGATTGCGAAGAATGGCCATACTTCACGAGTTGCCATCATGTTGATAACCATAGCGTAACCAACGGCAACGACCATAGCACCACCGACAGCCATACCACCATTCAACCATTCTGGCATCAATTTAAGAGCATCTTGAACGGCAGAAGCTGGGATAGCGATAAGGAAGGCTGCAGGGATTGCAATACGAAGACCTTGAAGAAGAAGTGCGATAAAGTGAGCACGTTCAACAGCTGCAATATTTCCTTCTTTAGCGGCAGCATCTGCAGTGTGAACCAAACCAACTGAGATTGTACGAACAATCATAGTCAAGAAAAGTCCAGCTACGGCAAGAGGGATAGCTGTGGCTGTTGCGACGGCGATACCTTCAGTAGTAAAGTTACCACCTTTGATCAAGATAATCGCTGCGGCAACAGATGCAAGAGCAGCGTCAGGAGCTACGGCAGCTCCGATGTTTGCCCAACCAAGGGCGATCATTTGAAGAGATCCACCAAGCATAACCCCTGCTTCGAGGTTACCAGTTGCAAGTCCGATAAGGGTACATGCGACGATTGGTTGATGGAATTGGAATTGGTCGAGGATACCTTCAAGACCTGCAAGGAAGGCAACAACTACAACCAAGATAGCAGAAATGATTGAAATATCTGACATGGTTTTATTCCTTTTCTATTTAGTTTTAATAAAGTACTTAATCCTGTTTTCAAAAATGATAAAACAGATTAAAATTATTGGACGTTTGCTTTCTTAATCAAGTCAAACAAATCTTTTTTCGTGTCGTTTGGTACTTTACGTACATCAAATTCAACACCGAGGTCACGCATTTTTTTCAAATGTTGCAACATCATCTTTGTCCATAGACAAGACGTTATTGATCATTGTTTTACCTGTTGAGTGGGCCATAGAACCAACGTTAAGGGTCTTGATTGGCACGCCACCTTCGATGGCACGAAGGGCATCTTGAGGTGTTTCAAACAAGATAAGAGCATGTGTGTTACCAAAACGAGGATCTTTTGCAACCTCAATCAATTTTTTGATTGGTACAACGTTGGCTTTTACTCCGTTAGGAGCTGCTTGCTTGATCAATTCTTTACGCAATTCGTCGTTTGCAACGTTATCTGAAGCAACGATGATACGGTCTGCTTTTGAATCTGGTGTCCAAGCAGTTGCGACTTGTCCGTGAAGAAGACGTGTGTCAAGACGGGCAAGATTGATTTTCAATTTACCGTCTCCGATAACAGTTCCTTCTGGAATAGCAGCTTGGGCAACTGGAGCAGCCGCAGCACTAGCCCCTTCCTCAACTGGGTTAAGCTCTTCTGGAAGAGCCTTGATGCCATCTTTGGCTTCTTTAATGATATTCGCAGCGACTTTATCCACACCTGCAGTAGCATCCATAAGGCGCTCAGTGTAGGCTTGGATCAACATCGGCAAGTTAAGCCCTGTGATGATGGCAAACTTACGCTCAGGATTTTCTCCCATCACGCGGCTAGCTTGGTTGAATGGAGATCCACTCCAAAGGTCAGCCAATACTAGAACCTCATCTTCTGCGTCAAATGCAGCCACAGCGTTGTTGAATTTAGCGTAAAGATCATCTGGACCTTCATTTGGCATAAAGGTTACAACTTGAACCTTTTCTTGTTCACCAAAGATCATAGATCCTGACTGATGAATACCCGCAGCAAATTCGCCGTGGCTCGCAATAATGATTCCGATACTCATTATTGTCATTCCTCCTTATAAAATGTTTGACTATATGTTTAAGAAAACTTTAAGCCTAACTTTAAGTATAAACCGTTTTTCAAACAAAAAAAGCAACCATTTCTTATAAATATGTGTTAATTTTTCAATGAAAACTCGTTTACAAAATGTTAATATATAAACATTTTGTGGAAATATATGAAAAAAATAAGAGGGTAATTTAATATAAAAAAAATGAAAACAGGACGATTAATTGAAAAATTGTGAAAATCAAAAAAGCTAGCACAAGCTAACTTTTTGAGCGTTATAGGAATAAATCTTGTAGGGTATGGGCAACACCATCTTCATCATTTGTCAGAGAGAGTTGCTCATCAGCATATGGTAGCAAATCGGGATTGGCATTTTTCATAGCATAACCCTTGCCTGCAAAAGCCAGCATTTCGGTGTCATTGTGTTCATCTCCAAAGGCAATCAAATCTTGTCTGTCTCGGTTCATAACATTGAGCAAATACTCTAAAGCAAAGGCCTTGTTGACTCCCTTAGGAGTACACTCGAGAATGTTGAGGGGACCTCCCCAGGTATTGATTGCTAGTTGGTGTTGGTAAAAACGATTCATCTCGTCTGCTAGAGCGTATTTGTCCTCAACTCTTGTTTGCAAGAGGATGCAGTTAGGGTCTTTGGTTACCAATTCGGATTTGAATTGATTTTCTGGTTGGAAATTTTCTACACCAAATAGTTTGGGATTGGCAATTTCTTCATTAGGGGCCGTGATATAAAATTTCTTGCGGTATTCTCCTGCAATAAAGTCAGCTTGGATATCCTCTTTTCGTTTGACCATATCCAAGAGGTATTTTTTGTCCAAGGTCAAGCACTTTTCATGCTCCCAAGCCTGTCCTGGTAGATGGGTAAGGGAACCATTGAAGTTGATCATAGGTGTGTGCAACTCTAGTTCCTGATAAAATTCTTTTGCCATACGATAAGGACGACCTGTCGTGATGACAACATGGTGTCCCTTTTTCAGTAATTTTTTTGATTGTCTTTTTGGTAAAATCGGAGAGCTTGCTTTCACCATTGAGCAGGGTTCCGTCCAAATCGACTGCGATAATTTTTTTAGTCATATAAACCTTCCTAGTCGTTTCCAGATAAGATGTCTACTATTATATCAAAAAGAAAGAAGAAAAGCAGACAAGAACAAAAAACTCCGTTGCTTTGATTTATTAAATAAATCAAACAAACATATTGAAAAAGGTGAATGATAAATGATATAATACTACTATTGTTCGTAAAAAACAAAAGGAGATTAAAGATGGACAAACTATTTAAACTAAAAGAGCACGGGACAGATGTCCGTACAGAGGTGCTTGCTGGTTTAACAACATTCTTTGCAATGAGTTATATTCTCTTTGTAAACCCTCAAATGCTTTCCCAAACGGGTATGCCTGTTCAAGGTGTGTTCTTGGCAACGATTATCGGTTCTGTAGTAGGTACTTTGATGATGGCTTTCTATGCTAATTTGCCGTACGCACAAGCACCAGGTATGGGACTAAATGCCTTCTTTACATTTACAGTTGTATTTGGGATGGGCTATACTTGGAAAGAGGCTCTTGGTATGGTCTTCATTTGTGGAATTATTTCACTGATTATTACCTTAACAAATGTTCGTAAAATGATCATCGAATCTATTCCAACAACACTTCGTTCAGCTATTTCGGCTGGTATTGGTGTTTTCCTTGCCTATGTTGGGAATTAAGAATGCTGGTCTCTTGAAATTCTCAATCGATCCAGGTACTTATACGGTAGCAGGTGAAGGAGCAGACAAGGCTCAAGCTGCACTTACTGCAAACTCCGCAGCTGTTCCAGGATTGGTAGACTTCAATACTCCAGCCGTATTGGTGGCTCTTGCAGGTTTGGCTATTACCATTTTCTTTGTTGTTAAAGGCATCAAGGGTGGAATCATTCTTTCTATTTTAACAACGACTGTGCTTGCCATTGCTGTTGGTGTTGTCAAATTATCAGGGATTGACTTTGCTAGCAACAATCTTTCAGCAGCGGTTAATGATTTAGGAACTTTGTTTGGTGCTGCTCTTGGTTCAGAAGGTTTAGGATCTTTGATTTCAAACACTTCGCGTTTACCAGAAACCTTGATGGCTATTCTTGCCTTCTCACTAACGGATATTTTTGATACAATCGGTACTCTTATCGGTACTGGTGAAAAAGTTGGTATTGTTGCGACAAGTGGGGAAAACCATGAGTCCGCTAAATTGGACAAGGCTCTATACTCTGACTTGGTGGCAACTTCGGTAGGTGCCATTGCAGGTACTTCAAACGTTACGACCTATGTTGAATCTGCGGCTGGTATCGGTGCTGGTGGACGTACTGGTTTGACAGCCCTAGTGGTTGCGATCTGTTTTGCTCTATCTAGCTTCTTTAGCCCACTTCTAGCGATTGTTCCGACAGCTGCAACAGCACCAATTTTGATCATCGTCGGAATCATGATGCTTTCTAACTTGAAAAAAATATCCCTTGGGATGATATGGCTGAAGCGGTTCCTGCCTTCTTCACATCTATCTTTATGGGATTCAGCTACTCTATCACACAAGGGATTGCTGTTGGTTTCTTGACATATACCTTGACAAAAGTTGTCAAAGGTCAAGCCAAGGATGTGCACGTGATGATTTGGATTTTTGGATGCCTTGTTCATCCTGAACTATATTAGCATGGCGCTATAAGCTATAAATGGTATAATAGAAAAAGGGAGTCTCCCTCTTTTTATTATAAGGAGGTACATCATGAAGAAAAAAAGGTATCTGGCAAGAAATTCTGGATAGAGGAATATGGGTGTTGATTTTTTTAATAGGATTGGTGTTATCCCAACTTCCTTTAATTTTATCTGCCCTTTTATCTGCTAGACAATTCCCACTCCTCCAGTCAGGACTCTTGGTGGCTTTGCTGTCGGTTGCTATTCTAGCGGTTTTTATCTTTAGTGCGCGAAAAACAGAGATTGCGACCTTCAATCTTTCTTTTTTCAAGGCAAAAGATCTGGCCCGCTTGGTTTTGAGTTATTTGGTTATTTTCACAAGTAATTTATTCGGATCTGCCTTGCTTCGTCTGATGAATGAATCTACGACCAGCAACCAATCAACTATTAATAATCTGGTTCAGAATAGCTCGCTGATTTCCAGTTTTTTCTTACTGGTTCTGATTGCTCCCATTTGTGAGGAAATATTGTGTCGTGGAATTATCCCTAAAAAGATCTTCCGTGGGAAGGAGAAGTTGGGTTATCTTGTAGGTGCAGTCGTCTTTGCCTTGCTCCACACACCGACCAATCTGCCTTCTCTCCTTATCTATGGAGGAATGTCGACAGTTTTAACTTGGACAGCCTACAGAACAGAACGTTTAGAGATGTCAATCTTGCTTCATATGATTGTCAATGGTATCGCCTTTTGTTTGCTGGCTTTACTGGTTTTGATTAGTCGAAATGTAGGCTTACCTTTCTAAACCATTTCCTTACTTGGAAAAGATAAATGCTAGCGTATCCATCTTTTTCTTTTTATGGTAAAATAGAGAAATAATGTGGTGAAAAACCTTGAGGAGTGACCGTATGTCCAATAAAGCTAGTCAGGCAAAAACAGCCATTTGCGGAATTATCAATGTAACCCCAGATTCCTTTTCGGATGGTGGGCAGTTTTTTGCTGTTGACCAGGCTCTTCAGCAAGCCCGTAAATTGATAGCTGAAGGAGCTAGCATGCTAGATATTGGTGGAGAATCAACTCGGCCGGGTGGCAGCTATGTTGAGATAGAAGAGGAAATCCAGCGTGTTGTTCCAGTAATCAAAGCTATCCGTAAGGAAAGTGATGTCCTTATTTCCATCGATACTTGGAAAAGTCAGGTGGCAGAAGCTGCTTTGGAAGCTGGTGCCAATCTGGTAAATGATATCACTGGTCTCATGGGTGATGAGAAAATGTCTCATGTGGTTGCCAAAGCGGGAGCGCAAGTAGTTATCATGTTTAATCCAGTCATGACTCGACCTCAGCACCCTAGTTCGCTCATATTTCCTCATTTTGGCTTTGGACAAGCTTTTACAGAGGAAGAGTTAGCTGACTTTGAAAAAATGCCAATCGAAGATTTGATGAAGTCTTTCTTCGAACGAGCCTTAGCAAGAGCAGAAGAAGCTGGGATTGCACAAGAAAATATTCTGCTGGATCCAGGAATTGGCTTTGGTCTGACTAAGAAAGAAAATCTACTCCTTCTACGTGATCTGGATAAACTGCATCAGAAAGGCTATCCAATCTTTCTTGGAGTTTCGCGCAAGCGATTTGTCCTCAATATCTTGGAGGGAAATGGCTTTGAAGTCAATCCTGAAACGGAAGTCGGTTTCCGAAATCGGGACACCGCTTCGGCTCATGTGACTAGTATCGCTGCGAGACAGGGTGTCGAAGTGGTGCGCGTGCACGATGTAGCCAGTCATAAGATGGCAGTTGAAATTGCGTCAGCCATTCGTTTGGCAGATGATGCAGAAAATCTAGATTTAAAACAATATAAATAAGATGAAAGAAATTCAAAACAATCAGTGGATTGCTCACTACCGGACGGACCAACCGCATTTTGGTTTGGAACGAATGGTGGAACTATTAGCTTTGCGTGGCAATCCCCATCTCAAGCTCAGGGTTATCCATATCGGTGGAACCAATGGAAAGGGTTCGACCATTGCTTTTTTGAAAAGTATGCTGGAAAAGATGGGGTTGAAAGTTGGAGTTTTTAGCTCGCCTTATCTCATTCATTACACAGACCAGATTAGCATCAATGGGGAATCCATTCCCGAGGCTAGGCTAGAAGCCCTCATGGCAGACTATCAGTCTTTGCTTGAGGGGGAGAAGGTCGCTGCTTTACAAGGAACGACTGAGTTTGAGATTATCACAGCTCTAGCTTATGATTACTTTGCCTCAGAGAAAGTAGATGTGGCCATCATGGAAGTGGGCATGGGTGGTCTTTTGGATAGTACCAATGTCTGCAAGCCGATTTTAACAGGAATTACGACCATTGGACTGGATCATGTAGCCCTACTTGGTGACACCTTGGAAGCCATAGCAGAGCAGAAGGCTGGTATTATCAAACAAGGTATTCCATTAGTGACAGGTCATATTGTTCCTGAAGCCTTGACTGTTATTGACCGCATTGCGGAAGGGAAAGATGCGCCTAGACTTGCCTATGGAAAAGATTATCAGGTTCGTCATCAAGAAAGCGTGGTAGCGGGTGAAATCTTTGATTATACCAGTTCTGTCAGACAAGGTCGCTTTCAAACAGGTCTGCTTGGCTTGCACCAGATAGAAAATGCGGGGATGGCGCTTGCTCTCTTAGACACTTATTGTCAGGAGGTTGGACGAGAATTAGCTAGCAATGACTTGGTTGCTCAAGCCATGGAGGAAACCAGATGGCCAGGGCGTTGGAGGTCGTGTCTAGTGCCCCTTTGCTGCTTTTGGATGGGGCTCACAATCCGCATGCTATCAAAGCTTTGTTGAATACTTTGCAAGAACGTTTTGATGACTATCATAAGGAAATTCTCTTTACTTGTATCAAAACCAAGGCTTTGGAGGATATGCTGGATTTGCTAGAAACGGTGCCAGATAGTCAACTGACTTTAACCTGTTTTGACGATAGTCGGGCGACGGATGAAAGAGTATTGAAAGAGGCAGCTGAGTCTAGAAATCTCAACTATCAAAGTTGGCAGGATTTTCTAGAGCAGAAATTGACAGATAGAAAAGAAGAGAAAAAAACAGTTAGGATTGTTACGGGCTCCTTGTATTTCTTGAGCCAAGTGAGAGCCTATCTGATGGAGAGGAAGAACGAGAATGGATACACAAAAGATTGAAACGGCTGTAAAAATGATTATTGAGGCTGTCGGTGAGGATGCTAATCGCGAGGGATTGCAGGAAACACCTGCTCGTGTAGCCCGTATGTACCAAGAGATTTTTTCAGGTCTTGGTCAAACAGCGGAGGAACACCTGTCAAAATCCTTTGAGATTATTGATGATAATATGGTTGTAGAAAAGGATATTTTTTTCCACACTATGTGTGAACACCACTTCTTGCCCTTTTATGGGAGAGCGCACATTGCCTACATTCCAGATGGTCGTGTGGCAGGCTTGTCCAAGCTAGCACGTACGGTTGAAGTTTATTCTAAAAAACCACAGATTCAAGAACGGTTGAATATTGAAGTGGCTGATGCCTTGATGAACTATCTGGGGGCTAAAGGAGCCTTTGTTGTCATTGAGGCCGAGCATATGTGTATGAGCATGCGTGGTGTCAGAAAGCCAGGCACGGTAACCTTGACGACAGTCGCTCGTGGTCTATTTGAAACAGATAAGGACCTCCGAGATCAGGCTTATCGTCTAATGGGACTATAAAAAGAATCCGCTTTAAGCGGATTTTTCTAGAAAGGACAAGTTATGGATCAACTGCAGATTAAAGATTTGGAAATTTTTGCCTATCATGGTCTTTTCCCTAGTGAGAAAGAATTGGGGCAGAAGTTTGTTATTTCCGCAAGCTTATCCTATGATATGACCAAGGCAGCGACAGACTTGGACTTGACGGCTTCTGTCCATTACGGAGAACTTTGTCAGCAGTGGACGACTTGGTTTCAGGAAACCACTGAGGACTTGATTGAAACGGTAGCCTACAAACTAGTAGAGCGTACCTTTGAGACCCTATCCTCTTGTCCAAGAAATTGAGTTGGAACTCAAAAAACCTTGGGCTCCAGTGCATTTACCGTTGGATACCTGCTCGGTGACCATTCACCGTCGTAAGCAACGGGCCTTTATCGCCCTGGGAAGTAATATGGGGGATAAGCAAGCGAACTTGGAACAAGCCATTGACAAACTGCGAGTTCGAGGTATCCATATTCTCAAAGAATCCAGTGTCTTGACGACGGAGCCTTGGGGTGGAGTGGAGCAGGATAGCTTTGCTAATCAAGTGGTTGAGGTAGAAACATGGCTACCAGCACCAGTCTTGTTAGAAACATTATTAGCCATTGAGTCAGAAATGGGACGAGTGAGAGAAGTGCATTGGGGGCCTCGTTTGATTGATTTGGACTTGCTCTTTGTGGAGGACCAGGTCATTTACACAGACGACCTCATCTTGCCTCATCCTTATATAGCAGAACGCCTCTTTGTTCTTGAGCCGTTAGTGGAAATAGCTCCCCATTTTATTCATCCGATCCTAAAACAACCAATTCGATACTTGGTTGACCAGTTGGAGCAAGGCGATGCCTAAACTTTCTGAGACCTATAGCAAGTGGAAGAGCATTGGGGAAGGCCTGCTTGCTATTGTTTTAGGGATTCTCTTGATTCATTTTGGACAAGTTATCCCACGGATGGGGTACCAGTTGTTGATGGGCTACTTTTTCTTGTCAGCAGTTTGGCACTTGTTGACTCGCTGGTTTCAGGATAAAAACCGCAGGGAAAACATCTTTGTATCCTTGGCCAAGCTGGTGGTTGCGGCTCTCATGTTTGACTCCATCATCTTGCAAGACCTTGCTCTCTATCTTCTGGTTTTTATCATTGCGAGCTATCAGCTGTTTACGGGCGTCATTAGTCTTGTGACCTGGTCTCTCTATCGAAAAAATGCCATCCATCCTCGGCTCCATCATCTCTTCGATGCTGTATGGATGATAGGATTCGGTCTTTATAGCTTCTCTCCTTTTCACGATGCAGCGAATTTTGAATTGCTTTTGCTTGGATTTTACTTGCTCATGCTAGGAGTCAGTAGCCTCCGGGATGGTTTCTTTTTTGAAAGGATAGAAAACAATCCCAAGCTGAAACGACGAGTGCGAATGACCTTGCCAATCTTTGTAACAACTCTGATCCCTATCAGCACCTTGCGAAAACTAAATGAGTGGCTGGCAAATCATGAAAGTCAAGAAGGGGAAGTTCATTCAGAAAGAAAAAACGACCAGACGGTTGATCTGGAAATTTTTGTCCATACCTCAGAAACCTCTTTCTTCCTTGCTATGGGACATGTGGATATTTGTTATCAAGGGACAGTTATTTCCTATGGTTCCTATGATCCCCACTCGGAGCGTTTATTCGGTATGGTTGGAGATGGTGTTTTGTTTAAGGCCAATCGGGAAAAATACATCGAACTCTGCAAGAGGGAAAGTCAGAAGACCTTGTTTGCTTATGGTCTGAGTTTGACGGACCAACAGAAAACAGCTATCCAAGCTCGCCTAGCAGAGATAGAAGACCTGTTAATTCCTTGGGAACCAAGTTCGCAGTTGATGAAAAGAAGAGAGGGAGAGGTCAAGCATACCTACTCCTACCAACTAAAAGAGGAAGCAGATGCGACCCTCTATAAATTCAGCTCATCTGAGTTTAAGACCTACTTTGTTCTCAGTACCAATTGTGTCTTGCTGGCAGACTCTATCGTAGGAAAAGCTGGGACTGATATATTGAGTCCCCAAGGTTTCATTGTGCCAGGGACTTATCAGGATTACCTTGATTTAGAGTATACAAAACCAAACGGTCTAGTTGTCAGTCGCTCTATTTATTAGAAAAAGAAAACTCTAGTTCCTCAGCAGTTTGCGCCGAGAAGCTAGAGTTTTTAAAATAGGTCATTTTCTTCAGGAAGGAGGATGGTTTCTTTCCCGTCCATGTCTAAAACAAGGACCCGAGGAGGGTAAAGAGGGTCGAAGGGATGATTAAAATCAAAGTCGATACTAGTCGGCAGGTGCTGACTAGAGAAATGGAAGGTAATGGTCCCCTCGTTGTTTAGTAGTTGAAATTCTAGTTTCTCTTCTAATTCAAAGACGTTTTTCAAAAAATGATCGATAATATACCACAAAGAGTCGATAACATCGTCAGGCAAGCTGGTCACAACGCCAAAACTGGCCGAACGTCTCTGAGTATTTGTAAAAGCCATAAACATTCCCTCCCCCATTTTATTTTTCCTTATCATACAGCAAAACATCCCAAAAATCAAGAAATCGTACTCGCTTTTTCAAAATGGGAATAGGTTGTGAAATTTTTTCAAAGTTTCTCTAAAAAATACTTGAAAGTGTTTACAATAAGTGATAAAATGGAGTAAGCAGATGTATGAAAGCGAAATTTTCAATATAGAAAGGAAACAGAATGAACACAGATGATACAGTAACGATTTATGATGTTGCCCGTGAAGCTGGGGTTTCAATGGCAACTGTTAGCCGTGTAGTGAATGGCAATAAGAACGTCAAAGAGAATACTCGTAAAAAAGTTCTAGAGGTGATCGATCGTCTTGACTACCGTCCAAATGCGGTAGCGCGTGGCTTGGCCAGCAAGAAAACCACGACAGTTGGTGTTGTGATTCCAAATATCACCAATGGCTATTTTTCAACCCTAGCCAAGGGGATTGATGATATTGCAGAGATGTATAAGTACAATATCGTCCTAGCCAACAGTGATGAAGACGATGAAAAAGAAGTTTCAGTAGTTAATACTCTCTTTTCAAAACAAGTTGATGGTATTATCTTTATGGGCTATCACTTGACTGAAAAGATTCGTTCAGAATTTTCTCGTTCTCGGACACCAGTTGTCCTTGCAGGAACGGTGGATATCGAACACCAGTTGCCAAGTGTTAATATTGACTACAAACAAGCAACGATTGATGCAGTAACTCATTTGCTTCAGGAAAATGAAAAGATTGCCTTTATCAGTGGACCACTTGTTGATGATATCAACGGCAAAATTCGATTGATTGGTTACAAGGAAGCTTTGAAAAAGGCAGGAATCCCTTATAGCGAGGGCTTGGTATTTGAGTCTAAATACAGCTATAATGATGGCTATGCCTTGGCAGAGCGCTTGGTTTCTTCACAGGCTACAGCTGCAGTTGTGACAGGTGATGAATTGGCTGCGGGTGTGTTAAATGGCTTGGCAGATCACGGTATTTCTGTACCGGAAGAGTTTGAAATCATTACGACAGATGATTCTCAAATTGCACGATTCACTCGTCCAAACTTAACGACAATTGCTCAACCTCTATACGACCTTGGTGCTATCAGTATGCGTATGTTGACCAAGATTATGCATAAAGAAGAGTTGGAAGAACGTGAAGTTCTCCTGCCTCACGGTTTGACAGAACGTCGTTCAACACGAAAACGCAAATAGAAAAAATCAGGGAATCGAGAAGATTTCCTGATTTTCAATTTTAACCTTCCATGTAATTGCGAAGTTCTTGTCCTTTTAGTCCAGCGTTGATAGCAATCAATAATTTGAGGCGAGCTTTTTTTGAGCATTGAGTTCTTTGACAAATAGAACACCAGATTCTTGCAACTGAACTCCCCCACCTTGGTAGGCATAAACAGGTTCAGCAATGCCATTAAAACAACGTGAAACCAAGGCGACTGGGATTCCTTTTTGGAGGAGACTTTCTAATTTTTGAGCTGTTTCTTTGGGTACATTACCTGCTCCAAAAGCTTGAATGACTAATCCATCTAGGTGATCTAGGTCAAGCATATCAATCAGCTCGTCTGTCATACCGGCATAGGCAGAGATGATGGGAACCAGACCTTGAATATGTTCGAGATCAAAACGGACACGAGGCTCAGCTGTTTTGAAGTAGAGGATTTCTTGCTTCATGATGAGACCGAGAGGCCCGTGAGTAGGAGTTTGAAAGGTACCGACGTTGGTCGTATGGGTTTTGGTAACATACTTGGCCGCGTGGATTTCATCATTCATGACGACCAGCACACCCTTATCGGCTGCTTTATCATCGCTGGCAACTCGTAAAGCACTCAGATAGTTGTATACACCGTCGCTACCGAGTTCGTTGGAACTACGCATAGCTCCAGTTAGAACGATGGGCATGTGTGGGATTTCCATGGTATCAAGGAAGTAGGCAGTTTCCTCTAGCGTATCTGTTCCATGTGTGATGACAACTCCATCGTAGTGGTCTGCTTCCTCTTTAATCTATGGTAGATGGCTAGCATGTGTTTGGGTTTGATATGGGGGCTCGGTAGGTTAAAAAAGTCTAGGGCATGGACCTCTATCCCTTTAAGAGGATTGGTGACATGGTTCATGGGATTGTCCTGGCTGGTCACAACTGCGCCAGAGGCGTCTGCTTGCATGGAAATAGTCCCACCTGTATGTAAAACAAGGATTTTCTTAGGCATGATTTACTCACTCTCTCTGAAATGTGGTATAATCATTGTAACACAAAAGGGGAGAATGGGATAGGATGGAAGTCAAAGCTGTTTTTTTTGATATCGATGGAACGCTAGTCAACGATCGTAAGAGTGTTTTGAAATCCACTAAGGACGCGATTAGGATTGTGAAAGAACAAGGGGTGCTTGTTGGAGTGGCGACAGGACGGGGGCCTTTCTTTGTCAAGGAATTGATGGAGGATTTAGATCTGGATTTTGCAATAACTTATAACGGACAATATATCTTTAATAAAGAAAAAGTCTTATTTGCTAGCCCAATTGCCAAGTCAAGTCTGCGTCAACTGATTGCCTATGCTAAAAAGGAGCGAAAAGAAATCGCTCTTGGAACCGAGCATGCTGTTGTTGGTTCGAAAATTATGTCATTTGGTCTCGGATCCTTTTCACAGCTGGTTAGCCGTTTCATTCCAACTGGCTTAACAAGAACCGTTAGCCGTTCCTTTAATCGAATGGTCAGCAAGGCAGTTCCTCAAAAGGAAGATGACCTACTTCGTTTGATCAATGAGCCAATCTATCAAGTGTTAATGCTGATGACACCCGAAGAATCTGAGAAAGCTGCAAGTGATTTTGAAGATTTGAAATTGACTCGAAGCAATCCCTTCGCTGCGGATATCATCAACCAAGGGAATTCCAAACTAGAAGGCATTCGCCGAGTCGGGAAAGAATATGGTTTTGATCTCAACCAAGTCATGGCCTTCGGAGATTCAGACAATGACCTGGAAATGTTGGCAGGTGTTGGTATGTCTGTAGCCATGGGAAATGGCAGTAGCAGCGTCAAAGAAGTTGCCAAGCACATTACAGCAAGTAACCAACAAGATGGCATCCACAAGGCGCTCGAGCACTTTGGTGTTTTGGCTTCAGAAAAAGTGTTTGTCAGTCGAGACTACCACTTTAATAAAGTCAAGACCTTCCATCACATGATGGATGAACGAACTCAGGAAGAACCACAGGCATGGGATGTTGAAGGTGCAACCCATCGCGCAGACTTTAAAATTGAAGAATTAGTAGAGTTTGTTCGCGCAGCAAGTTCTTCGGAGGAAGAATTCCAGCAGTCGCTTGCAAGCATGCACGCGGCACTTGATAAGGCAGCAGAAAAGGTGAGGCAAAAAACGCCTGCCCAAAAAGATCTAATCGGGCAGGTTGATGCCTTAATCGATATACTGTATTTTACTTACGGCAGTTTTGCCCTGATGGGAGTGGATCCAGAACGCATCTTTGATATTGTGCATGAGGCAAACATGGGGAAAGTTTTTCCTGATGGAAAAGCCCATTTTGATCCAGTTACACATAAAATCTTAAAACCGGATGGCTGGGACGAAAAATATGCTCCAGAACCTGCTATCAGAAAGGAACTGCAGCGTCAGCTCAAGGCTTATGAGCGACATAAAGAGAGAAATAAGTAAGAAAAAAGGGAGCCTAGCAGGCTCCTTTTGTGTTCCTATAATGTTTTTTCTTGTTCTCTTACGACCAGTAAGTCGACTTTTGCGTGGCGGAGGATGTATTCAGATGAAGAGCCAACCAAGAGGCGTTCAAAGGCATTAAGACCTGTTGCACCGACGAGAATCAGGTCAACATTTTCTGCGTCTGGAATGGTACGGGCAAGGAGGGTTTTCGGATTTCCCATTTCGATGACGATGTGAATATCCGTCACGCCCGCATCTTTTGCACGTTTTTCGTACTCTTTCATCAAACTTTCAGCGTCGACTTGAAGTTCTTCGTAAACTTCAGCATCAAAGGTAGACACGCTTTGAAGAGCGCGTGTATCAATAACATGGGCAATGGTGAGCTTGGAATCATTGCGTAGAGCAGTATAAACACCTTTAACAAAAGCCAAGTCTGCCTCTTTAGAACCATCAATTGCAACCATAACATTTTGGTAACGTTGTGCCATAATGAAACCTCCTGAAATTTTCTTACTCTTTATTGTAATCCCTTTTCACTAAAGAGTAAAGTAAAAAAATCATATTTTAAATAAATATTATCGGAGATTCGATTTGGTGGAGATATGTTAAAATAAAAGAAAACGGGATATTAGGAAACATAGTGAAGGGATGAGAAAGTATGAAAGATTTTGTTCAAGCTTCTAAAAAAATAAGTTTTCTTTATCATGGAATTATCCTTGCATCACTTGTAGTAGAAGTAGTGATGGTTTGGTAGCTAGAGAAGATTATTCCGATTCTTTATCCAGGATTTGTGGGATTTTTGCTTTTTCATTTGGTTTATCATCTAATCCTATTTTTAGTAGCCAAAAGAAGTGGCCACATGGACTATTTGGTCACGTGGGGGCTCTTTCTCATGTTTAATCTTTTGTATGATTCCTTTTTAGCATTGCTCTTTCTAGGTTTGTCTTTTGGTATGTGAGAAAAGGGTTCTGCATTCTAGTTATTTAGACGGTGAGAACCTAGTCGTTGTGAATTTTTTCTTGGCTTCCTCATTTCAGGAAACTTGTCGCATTCCCTTTCTAGTGGTATAATGTTACTATCTCGGTGAATTGAGGAAACAAGATGAAAGAATATAACAAGTCTAGTAAGTTAGAGCATGTTGCCTATGATATCCGTGGCCCTGTTTTGGAAGAAGCTATGCGGATGCGAGCAAACGGAGAAAAGATTTTACGTCTGAATACAGGAAATCCAGCAGAATTTGGCTTTACAGCGCCAGATGAGGTCATTCATGACTTGATTATGAATGCGCGTGATAGCGAAGGGTACTCTGATTCCAAGGGTATTTTTTCGGCGCGTAAGGCTATCATGCAGTATTGCCAACTGAAGAAATTCCCAAATGTGGATATTGATGATATTTACCTTGGAAATGGTGTCAGTGAGCTGATTGTCATGTCCATGCAAGGACTTTTGGACAATGGAGATGAGGTCTTGGTGCCTATGCCAGACTATCCTCTCTGGACGGCTGCTGTCAGCTTGGCTGGAGGAAATGCTGTTCACTATATCTGTGATGAAGGAGCAGAATGGTACCCTGATCTGGACGATATTAAATCTAAGATTAGCTCTAATACCAAGGCCATTGTCCTTATCAACCCAAATAACCCGACGGGAGCTCTCTATCCTAAGGAACTCTTGTTGGATATTATCGAGATTGCACGTCAGCATGATTTGATTATCTTTGCGGATGAGATTTATGACCGCATGGTGATGGATGGACATGTGCATACACCTGTAGCAAGTCTGGCTCCAGATGTTTTCTGTGTCAGCATGAATGGTCTTTCGAAATCCCACCGTATCGCAGGTTTTCGTGTAGGCTGGATGGTCTTGTCTGGACCGAAGACCCATGTTAAGGGCTATATCGAAGGGCTCAATATGCTGTCCAATATGCGCCTTTGCTCCAACGTTTTGGCCCAGCAGGTAGTACAAACCTCGCTAGGAGGTCACCAGTCGGTGGACGAATTGCTCCTTCCTGGTGGTCGTATCTATGAGCAAAGAAACTTTATCTATAATGCCATTCAAGATATTCCAGGTTTATCTGCAGTCAAGCCTAAGGCGGGTCTTTATATCTTCCCTAAAATTGACCGTAATATGTATCGCATCGATGATGATGAGCAGTTTGTCCTCAATTTCTTGAAACAAGAAAAGGTTCTTTTGGTTCATGGTCGTGGTTTTAACTGGAAGGAACCAGACCATTTCCGTATCGTTTACCTCCCACGAGTGGACGAATTAGCTCAAATCCAAGAAAAGATGACTCGTTTCTTAAAACAGTATCGTAGATAAGGGCTTACATTAGGAAAAGCTGGAAAACATTTGCTTGGAGCTATTGACAAAAGTGGCAGAATCAGATAGAATAGTAAAGTATGTTTAGTAACTGATCACTTTATAGCCGGCTAAACGAATACAAAATCTATGAGGAGGTATTCATCGTGAAACGTACTTATCAACCAAGTAAACTTCGTCGTGCGCGCAAACACGGATTCCGTAACCGTATGTCAACTAAAAACGGTCGTCGCGTATTGGCAGCTCGTCGTCGTAAAGGACGCAAAGTTTTGGCTGCATAATCCAAACGAATTCAACAAAGAAGTCAGTAGGAACTCGAGTCTACTGGCTTTTTCTTTTTTCCCTATAATATCAGTCTGTAAATGCTTTATATTTTTTCTGAAATAGTGTATAATATTTCACATACTATAAAAAATGGAGAACAGTTATGAAGAAATCAAAAGCCCTCCTACTAGGGGCTGGAATTTTGAGCGCAAGCTTCTTGATGGCGGCGTGTAGTTCGGCACAATCAAATACAGATAAAACCTACTCATATGTATTTGCTAGCAATCCAGATACATTAGACTATATCACTTCAACACGTGGTTCGACCTCTAGCATTACGACAAACTTGATCGATGGTTTGTTGGAAAATGATAAGTACGGCAACCTCGTCCCTTCTATGGCAGAGTCATGGACAGTATCAAAAGATGGTTTGACCTATACCTACAAAATCCGCCAAGGAGCTAAGTGGTATACCTCTGAGGGAGAAGAATATGCTGAAGTGACAGCTCATGACTTTGTGACAGGTCTTAAGTATGCAGCGGATAAAAAGGCTGAGAACTTGTACTTGGTACGAGATTCAATCAAAGGTTTGGCAGATTATGTCGAAGGGAAAACATCTGACTTTGAGACGGTTGGAGTCAAGGCAGTGGACGACTATACTCTCCAATACACCTTGAACAAGCCGGAGTCTTATTGGAATTCGAAGACAACCGGGGGGATTTTGAGCCCTGTCAATGAAGCCTTTTTGAAATCAAAGGGAGATGATTTTGGAAGTGTTACCCCATCTAGTATCCTGTCAAATGGGCCATACTTGTTCAAGTCTTTCACATCAAAATCTTTAATTGAGTTTGAAAAGAACCCTAATTACTGGGATAAGGACAATGTCAAGATTGAGAAGGTAAAACTATCCTTCTATGATGGTTCAGACCAAGATAGTTTAGCTCGAGGATTCTTAGAAGGCAACTACACAGATGGCCGTATCTTCCCGACAAGTTCTGTCTTTGATCAGCTTAAAAAAGGGAATGAGGATAAGATTACTTATACTCCTCAAAACGCTGTGACCTTCTACTATCTCTTCAATGTCAACCGTCAAAGTTACAATCAAACCATGAAACAGACGGATAAAGAAAAGACGGATTCTCGTGCAGCTATGCAAAATAAGGACTTCCGTCAGGCGATTAACTTTGCCTTTGACCGTCATGCCTACGCCGCACAGACAAATGGAGAAGATGGAGCTGACCGTATCCTTCGAAACACAGTCACACCAAGCAATTTTGTTCAAATTGGTGGGAAAAACTTCGGAGATGCTGTCAATGAAAAGATGGTCAACTACGGATCAGAGTGGGCTAATATCAATCTAAACGATGCTCAGCCTGCCTTCTTGAATGCTGACAAAGCCAAGGCAGAATTTGCCAAAGCCAAAGAAAGCTTACAGGCAGAAGGTGTAACCTTCCCTATCCATTTAGACATGCCAGTAGACCAGACTGCTAAGTTGGACGTACAGCAAGCCAGTTCTTTCAAGCAGACGGTTGAGGAGACACTTGGATCAGATAATATTGTTATCGATGTGATTCAACTTTCTCCAGACGAGAAAGACAATGCAACCTTCTTTGCTGACACAGCTGAACAAAAGGACTATGACATCGACATCTCAGGCTGGAGCGGAGATTACTCTGATCCCAAGACCTATCTTGACCTTTTGGATCCAGACTCTGGTTCTCAGTTAAAAAATCTTGGCTTGACTCCAGGAAAAGACAATGATGTCAAGGAAAAAATCGGTCTCTCTACTTACAAGAAGTTGTTGGATGCGGCAGATAAAGAAGTTGAAAACACTCAGGTTCGCTATGAGAAATTTGCCGAAGTTCAAGCTTGGCTAACAGATAGTGCCCTCTTTCTGCCAGTTCAAAGTGGAGGAGCTAATCCAATCTTCCGTAAGACTGTACCGTTCACAGGAGCCTTCTCATTTGTCGGACATAAAGGGGATGCGGACAACTACAAATACCTTGAGTTGCAAAAAGATCCCGTGACTGCGAAACAGTACCAAGAGTTTTATGAAAAATGGCAAAAAGAAAAAACTGAGTCCAACAAAAAAGCCCAAGAAGATCTAGCTAACCACATTCAATAATATTCCTAGTCATGCTTTTTAGTTAAGCATAGTGGCTGGATTCAGAAAAAGGCCCCACCAGACGCTTTTTGGTTCTGGTAGGGCCTTTTCTTTATTCTTTTAAATGATAAGAGTAGCTAGCGACAACGACGTCTTCATGCCATCTGAGAGCGTATTTTAGTTTGAGGCTCATTTGATTGTGCAGGATATTTTGCCAAGGCTTGTTAGGGATAAACTGTGGTACAAGGACTGTAACGGTGTAGTTTTTTTGCTTAGCTTCTTGGGCGATTCGTCTGACATACTTAACGCTAGGGGTGATGATGTCGCGGTAGCTGGTATTGATATTCTTAAGAGTGATATTTGGGAAGTAATCGGCAAATTCCTGAAGAATTTCTTGGTCTTTTTCGGCCGTTTCTTTAGTAGAAATGTGCATGGCCAACACTTCATCACCGATACTTTGAGCGTAGTTAATGGCTCCGACACTTACTCGAGTAACATTTCCTACTAGGACGAGAACCAGATTGCCGTCATAAGTGCGTTTTTCGATTCCTTCGTAGAGCCGTAGCTGTTTTGCCACTTTTTGGTAATGGTTGTGAATGGACAAAAAGAGGAAAGTTAGAACTAGGATAATTGGGAAGAATGGCCAGATATCACCTAGTCTAAAGAGGAGTAAAATGAGGACAATAGCATAACAAATGATGGCCCCAAGGATATTAGCAAAGGCAGATTTTAAGAAGTTTGCTCCTTTTTCCTTTTTCCAATGGCGAATCATCCCAGTCTGAGAAAGGGCAAAGGGAACGAAGACCCCGATAGTATAAAGAGGAATCAAGCGTTCAGTATTCCCGTTAAAAATGAGAAGAAGGATCATAGCTCCAAAAGCCAGAGTTAAGATACCGTTGGAGTAGCCAAGACGATCCCCTTTTTCCATAAAGAGATGGGGCATGTACTTGTTTTTTGCCATATTGTAGGACAGCATAGGGAAGGCTGAAAAGCCAGTATTTGCAGCTACAGCTAGAATCAAGGCTGTCGAGAACTGGAAGAGATAGTAGCTAGCATGACCAAAAAATGAATCTCCAAGAATGCCCTTAGCCATTTGCGAGAGAATGGTTTCTCCGTGTTGAGGTGTGATACCCATCCAGTAGTTTAGGAAGGTAATGCCTGCAAAAAGAAATCCTAAAATCAGCGACATGATGGTTAAGGTCTGAGCAGCATTCTTTTCTTTCGGAGTTTTGAAAAATGGTACCGCATTTGAAATAGCCTCAACCCCTGTCAGAGAGGCAGAGCCACTGGTAAAGGCTCTTAGTAGGAGAACGATGGAAAGGCTCGGAACAGTTTGTCCAATGGTTGAAGTCGCCTGATAGTTTAGGGAACCTGTAAATAGTTGAAAGAATCCATAAAGCAAGAGAAAGACGGTACTGAAGATAAAGAGATAGACGGGAATCATCAGAGAGCTGGCAGATTCTTTCAATCCTCTTAAATTCAAGAGCATGAGCAGGCAGACTAGGAAAATAGAGATATGAAGATTGTAGGGATGGAGGGCAGGGATGGCTGCTGTAATAGCATCAGCTCCAGACGCAACGGATACGGCTACTGTAAGCATATAGTCAACAAGGAGGCTACCCCCTGCAATCAAGCCTAGTTCGGGGGAGAGATTTTCCCGAGTGACCATATAAGCCCCTCCACCTTGAGGATAGGCATGAATGATTTGACGATAGGAAATAGTCAAACTAGCGAGCAGTAAGAGGACAAAAATACCGATAGGGAGGCTCCACCAAATGGCGAGAGGAGAGAGGCTAACTAAAACGAGAATGACTTGTTCAGGTCCATAGGCAATAGAAGACAGGGCATCACTGGATAACATTGCAAGTGCCTGCATTTTTCCAAGTAATCCCCCTTCGCCGTCTGTGAGAGACTTGAGTGGTCGACCGATAAAGGTATATTTTAATTTTCTAAACATTTTCTTTTCCTTTGCTGAAAATTTCAATAAGTGTTATTATACTGCTTTGAAAAAAGGCAGTCAAGGGAGAATGATTGGTATTAGAATATTTTTACAAGCCGAGGAATGCTATTTTTGGTATAATAGATGGAAGAAAATGAGGTTAGAAGAGATGATTTTTGATACTCATACTTAGAGTGTTTGGAGTACAGTTTAAGGACTCATGACATTATTAAGGCATAAATTAACCATAAAACTAACCAAAGGAAAGCTAAAGTAGCATACAAAAAGAGGAATTCATTGAGAGTTCCTCTTTTAATCTATATTTTTGACAATTTCATTGAACAAAGAAATTATTTTTAATTTTTTTGTGTGAGATAAATCTGAGATGTTATCAATCAATGTAGTTATAGGGACGTAATTATTTGAGAGTGGAAAATTAAAGAAGTCTTCGACGGTCATGCCTAAAGCTGTAAGAACCTTTTCAAGTGTGTGTATTTTAAAATCGTATTTCATATTCTCGATGTTTTTGTATTGCTTTAACACCTAGTCTGGCTTTATTGGATAATTGTTCTTGGCTGAGATTCTGTTCTTTTCTACATTCTCTTATACGCTCTGCTATGTATTTTTGTAATTGATTAGCTTCCATCCGCAATTTCCTCTTTTGTACTATTCTACTATCCTTTATATGATTTTTTTAAGTACAATTAACTGTCCAAAAATATCAATATAGTATAGCATATCGTACTATTTTGTGTTAAAATAGATAAAAAACAATACAAAAGGAGCAATAACATGGCAGAAGAAATAGCTGTGTATAAATTTCAAGAGTGGAATATGGGAGATGGTGAGAAAAAATATTCTCAGTTGGGTAACTTAGAAGCTCACTATCATTTTGCAAAAAATAATGGTGGAAAAGTTTTATTTACGACAAAATCGAAGTTATACCAGAGAAATGTTGGTTATGTATTACTAACACTACCGAATGGAGAATACGGATTTCTTTCTAAAATTATTGAAAAAGGAACTTATCCTCAAATTCCAGAAGATTCGTCATATACCATTCCTACAGAGTGGAGCAATCTAAATGAAACAATAGAAAAACAGTCCAATTTTAATTGGATTGCCTTAGAAGTTGTTTCAAATATTATTGAAAATATTGAGAATATACCTGAGATGCCTAGTCCACAGTACATGAAAAAAAGAGGAATTTCAAAAAAATATCTAAATAGCATAGATTATTAAGAAATAAACTCAGGTTTTGCTAATAGAATGGATACTAAAAATCAAGGAGAATAAGATATATGAGAAAGAAGAAAAAAACGAAGAAGGTAAAAAAAGGATAATAAGAATGGCAAGAAAAACTAAAAAAATTTAGTTTAGTGAAAGTCATATTACTTACGATTGTTATATTGGGAATCTTTGCTGCTGCAGGTATAAGTATATCTAATTATTTTTTTCCGAAAAATTCATCAAGTGATAATTTATTTGATAAGAAGTGGGGTTCAGTAGGGCTTAAAACTAGTGTTTGGGAATTTTCAGGTTCAGAAAAATTAAAAATTGATTATATGCTAAAAAAAATAATGAAGTATTTAATTATGATGTAACTATTCATGATTCATATTCTGATTTTTAAAAAAATATCACAAAAACTAAACTTTCGGAAGAAGATATCGTCAAATCATTTAAGAAAAAAATTTCGAGATATTAAAAAAATAGTGATATCAAAAAAAGAAGATTTGAAGTTTATTTCATTACTTGATAATAAAGACCAAGAACGTTACGGAAGAATCCTGTATAAGATAGATCAACATAAGATGGTATATCTTGATATAATTGGTGAGAATACATCTGTACCATATGAGTTAGTACCATTAGTAAACACAAAAAAATTAGCGGAACTTATCGTGTTACGAAGGTTTATGGAACTAAAGGCTCTGTGGAAGAAGATCAAAAAAATATAGATAGATTACCTAATATTAAATTTTCAAGTGATAGAATTATTGTAGGAGATAAGGTGATTTATTTAACTTCATATGAGTCATTTACTAATACTGTTAAGGATTTGAAAACAAAAAGAACAAATTATCGCAATCATGGAAAGTAGAGGATATAAGATAAAGGATACAGAAAAAAAATATGTTGATTTAGATAGAGTGCAATTCTATATCCCGGTTGAAAATGGTAAGAAAGTATTCATAGGATTTTTTTGAAGAATGATACCTCAAATAAAGAAAAATAACGCAGTAATGGAACTAGAAAAAGTAGAACTAAAAGAATAATTGAATAAAAAAAGACAAATAGCATATAGATTTGGCTCTAAAAAATGCATAGCAGTTATACGATTTTGTATAACTGCTATTTTTTATGCATCTTACTATGTTCTTTTTAAAATCACATAAGGCGAGTTTCCACTGACGAGAGTCTATGGAGCCCCTTTGGGTAGTGTTGGTAAACCCGAGTAGGAGGTGCCAACATATGGTAGATTTAACAAAAGTAGAACAACGTAGAGAAGAAGCGATTCAAAGAGCTATACTTACTGACGATTGGAAAAAAGTAGATAACTTATTAAACCAGCCCTATGAAAATTCATGTAGAAAAGATCGATCTTATGGTCTTTGTAGTTTAGATAGTAGATCAGGTGACACAGGTTCTTTATTAGATACGATAGCAAATTATAATGACCCATTGTCTCTCTTAATTAAAAAAGAAGAAATGGCTATTATAAACGATGCTATTGAGAAGATATTGAGTGAAAGAGATAGAAAAAAATTCTACATGGAGTGGTTGAAGGTAGATCGTATTCAAGTCTTGCAAAAGAAGTTGGACTTAGTGACAAAACTGTCAAAAAAACACTATGAGCGCATTATAGATACTCTACGAAAAGAATTATAAATTTAAAATTTCATCCGAATTCTGGTGAAATTTCTCCTTATAGATAAGGAGGTGTAATTTTAAATGTTGTTATCTGTAATCGTCACAGTGTTTATTTGATTAAAAGTAGACGATTTGCTTTTAATTCTAGAAAGAAGATTTTAAATTATGGCTCTTAAGAATTTGTCGCATTTTACAGCGTTCAATGCTCAGTTGTTTCTTTCTCACAAAGAGTTACGTTTTATTTCCGCTACAAGGTGGATAGAAAGAAGTGAGACTGGTTCAGAAATTGAAAAAGGAGTAAAGGTAGGCGTGCTTATCTTTTCTGATGAAAGTGAGTATCCCAATGAGAACAAAAAAATATTGGGGAGAAGCTTACCATAAAGGTCCCATTTGCATCGTTGAAGGATTATGACTCGTTTCAACCAATGCTCACAGCAGTAGAAATTGTAGGCATTGAGAAGGCAGTTGTGTATGGAGAGTATCGTAATCAGCTTAGTTTGACTGCAAAAAGTCAATGAAGTTGTCGAACTATAAGACTATAAAGGAGATCAATATGCCATCGTTTATCGAGGAAATACCTGCGAAGGTTTTTTTGAAGGTATTAAGGAAGTTTATCATCTATGTAGTAGAAAACTTCAGGAGTACCAGAGGAAAGTCCAAGTTGAAGAAAAAGCAAAAAAACTGGGAAAGATTTATAGTTACTACGCAAAAACGCACTCGTAGAATTAGTGAAAGAAAATGTTCAAGAAAATCAGTTTGTTTATACACTAACTCCGATTTATGAGGATCAGGAAGTTGATCAAATTGATGGAAGCAAGTCAATTCAGAGAGTGCATGTAGCAGATGAAAGAGTTCCTATATGTGCAATTGATAACTATGGGATTCGAGAATTTGGAGCAAGATGTGTAGTTTTCCGGTTTCAAGTGTTTGGAGAGATAGATTCAGATGTTCTATTAAGAATAAAGGATACTTGGATCTTTTATTTGCACAAATATGCTCTTCATGGTCTTGCTGATCTATATGTAAAGCATGGGTTACGCTATCTAGTATTCATCATATGTAATGAATCAGATAAACGAACGATTAAAGGGGCGTTGTTCAAATTGAAACATCCGTGGTCTTAGATGGTTAAATTCTTTATGCCGTGAAAGTTGTTAATAATAGGCTAAGATAGATTAGACTGGTTGGGGCGGTGCGGTCGAACTTTGTTCGCCGTTCCGACACAATCAGTTTTATAATCTTAGGGTCCCTATTGTCAATAAATCATGGAATAAATCTGAATTTAATCATCAATAGTGCGACGCCTTAACTTGATAAGCGTCATACAAAAGCACAAAACATATTTTTATAGGTATAAAGCATGGAACGAATAGAACTTGGTAAAATTGTAAAAAGTTACGTGTATGGTAATACGCTTGAAATGACAACCGCTAACGGTCAACAAGAACAAACTATCAAAGTGATAGAAGGCAAGCGTTACGTAAATCTTGAGACTGGAGAAATTCATGAAATGGATACTTCCAGTAGTACACGACTCGATAATTTGAAGTCTACTAAACAGACTATGAAAAAACTACGACGCTTAGTGGCTCACAATTTTACGGGAGGTGCCAACCAGCTCTGGATTACGTTGACTTATCGTAACCATGTCACCGAAACAGCTATAGTTTATATGGATTTCAAAGCGTTCATTCGACGCATTCGTAATCAGTTTGGGAACGTTGATTATATTACGGTCATTGAACCACAAGCTAGCGGAAGGTGGCATTTGCATGTGTTATTAAAGAACGATTCTGAACTAACAATTCCTAACAATGACCTTGCTAAGATGTGGGGGAAAGGGTTTACTAAGACCAAGCGCTTGAGAAGGGCAGATAAAGTTGGGAACTATTTGATAGCCTACTTATCAAATTTACAAATCGGAGACGAAAGCTCAGATAAGAAATCAACAGTAAAAGGGGCACGTTTATATATGTATCCAAAAGGGATTCGTATTTATCGTACCAGTAGAGGAATTGAAAAGCCTTTGGAAATTACAACAACAAAGGGTGAGCTTATGGAAACTTATAAGATTAACAGCCCTCCGACATTTTCTCGTACCACAAAACATGAAACTCCTTATGGTGTGAAAGAATATACAACGGAGTTTTACGATAACATAAAAAGCCTGTCAGATACTTTTAGCGGGGCAACTGACAAGCTAAGTAGGTGATAAAAGAAATTGTCTCTTATCATCCCTATTATATCAAAAATAGGAGAATTTATGGAAAAATATATATAAAAGTAAGAGAGGGATTGCGGAATTATTTGATATTCCACTAAAAAAACCCTAAACAATGATCTAACAGAGATGCGACGAAATAAAAAAATTTCAAGGATACATTTTAAAAGCCTTCTCATAAGAGGGTCTATATAGATGTTGAAGGCTATAAGGAATTTTTTTGCAGTATAAACAAAAAGAAATATGAGGAAGCTATGTAGTTATGTTATAATTAAGCTATGCTACATAGCTTTCCTTTGCTTTAAAAAAAGTAGAAGGAGAAAAAAATGTTTTTTTAAAGAATTGGATAATGGGAAATACCGTTATTATGAAAAATTCTATCATAAACGAGAGGAAAAAGTGGAAACAAGTCTCTGTGACTCTAAAAATCAAAAATCTAGAGTTTCTCAAGCAGAAGCAAAACGTCGTTTAGCGCTAAAAAAATCGAAAAACTCCTAACCGCGCCTACAAAAGAGGAAGTTGAAAAGAAACAACTAGAAGAAATGATTTTTAGTCAACTATTGGAAGAATGGAGAACGATTCGTTCCAGTGAGATAAAATCTTCTAGTTATCGAAGTGAGATGAAAAGTTTAGAACTTTTCATGGAAACAGTAGGAAATTTGAGAATATCAGATTATACTACTCAGCTAGTTCAAACATATCTAATGAATTTGAATGTTCAAAATTCAACGAGAAAAAATAGGAAGATATATTTGAATGGTCTCTTTAATTATGCTGTAAAGGTCGGATATATTTCTGATTCTCCAGTTAAAGGAGTGGTAATTCCGAAGCAGAAAGCGGACTATGAGAAGTTGCAAAAAGCTAAGGATAATTTCATTAGTAGAGAGGAACTAGGACAGGTTTTATCGTATTGTGAAAGTCACAATAAAGATAAACGTTATGCTTTGGCAATGGAATTTATCTTTTTAACTGGTCTTCGTTTCGCAGAATTTATAGGAGTTCGCTATCAAGATGTAAACTTCAAAGCGAATCTTTTAACAATTGATCATACTATAGATTATGTTGCTCATGGATATGATGAGAGAATCTTACAGACAACGAAAACAGTAGGTTCTGTAAGGACTATAGTACTAAGTGAACGTTGCTTGGAAATTATCGAGTACTTTCGTAGTAACTGTTTTGATGAGGAGTTCATCTTTGTGACTGAGCAGGGTAATATTATGAGACAACCTTTGTTATATAGATTTATCAAAAATATTTGTGAAGTAGTGTTAGGTGGGCACAGATCCTATAATATTCACATGCTTAGACATTCTCATATTAGTTTGTTGGCTGAACTAGGGATACCCATAAAGGCTATTATGGAGCGAGTTGGACATAGAGATGAATCTATCACTTTAAGGATCTATAGTCATGTAACAAAAATATACAGGATGAATTGAGAGAGAAACTTAATCAAATTCATCTGTAGATGCTAACCATAGAACTAACCAAGTACTAACCAAAGTGAATAGAAACTAGAGGAAATATAGGGAAGTATAGAAGAGAGAAAGTCTTTTCTTTTGGTAGTTAAAGAACATTGAGGAAAGAGAAGGAAATATAGTTTGGATATTTTTGATACGCACACACATTTAAATGTAGAGGAATTTGCAGGACGTGAGGCAGAAGAAATCGCCTTGGCTGCTGAGATGGGTGTGACACAGATGAATATTGTTGGTTTTGATAAACCAACCATTGAACGAGCCCTAGAGTTGGTAGATGAGTATGAGCAACTCTACGCAACTATTGGCTGGCATCCGACGGAAGCAGGGACATACACAGACGAGGTCGAAGCTTACTTGCTTGAAAAGTTAAAACATCCCAAGGTTGTTGCCTTGGGGGAGATTGGGATTGGACTATCACTGGATGACAGCATCTAAGGAAGTGCAGGAGCAGGTGTTTCGCCGTCAGATTCAGTTGTCCAAGGACTTAAATTTACCTTTTGTGGTCCATACCCGTGATGCATTGGAAGACACTTATAAGATTATCAAGAGCGAGGGAGTTGGTCCTCGTGGTGGCATCATGCATTCATTTTCAGGTTCTCTTGAGTGGGCTGAAAAGTTTGTTGAGCTTGGCATGACCATTTCCTTCTCAGGAGTGGTGACCTTTAAGAAAGTGACGGATATCCAAGAGGCTGCTAGGGAACTTCCTTTGGACAAGATTTTGGTGGAGACGGATGCGCCCTACCTTGCGCCTGTTCCTAAACGTGGCCGTGAAAACAAAACAGCCTACACACGCTATGTGGTGGACTTTATCGCTGACTTGCGCGGCATGACGACAGAAGAATTAGCTACTGTGACAAGTGCCAATGCAGAGCGTATCTTCGGATTGGACAGCAAGTGATGAAAGAAAAATTTCCCAGGTCATCGTGGTCGAAGGTCGCGATGATACGGCCAATCTCAAACGTTACTTTGACGTGGAAACCTATGAGACACGAGGTTCCGCAATAAATGACCAGGATATAGAACGCATTCAGCGCCTGCATGAATTGCATGGAGTCATTGTCTTTACAGATCCAGATTTTAATGGGGAGCGCATTCGGCGCATGATTATGACGGCCATTCCAACAGTACAGCATGCCTTTCTCAAGCGAGATGAAGCGGTTCCCAAGTCCAAGACCAAAGGACGTTCTCTGGGAATTGAACACGCCAGCTATGAAGATCTAAAAGCAGCGCTGGCTCAGGTGACAGAGCAATTTGAAAACGAGAACGAGTTTGACATCAGTCGTGGTGACTTGATTCGCCTAGGTTTTCTAGCAGGAGCAGATAGTCGTAGGCGCAGAGAGTATCTAGGCGAACAGCTCCGCATCGGCTATTCCAACGGCAAACAACTCCTCAAGCGCTTAGAGTTGTTTGGGATAACCTTGGCAGAAGTGGAAGAGGCTATGGAAAGTTATGATAATAGCTAGATAGCTCAAAAATACAAAGGGAATGTGTTACAATAGAGGTACTTATATTTATTTTGATAGCGTTCAAATAGAAACTTATAAGGACAGATTGAAATGAAAATACAAGTTGACAGAGAGTCTGTGTGTATGGGGGATGATGTACTGCCCCATGAGATAGAATTTGAGATTCCTGAAGATATGACAGTGAAAGATTTTTTTGACTTTCTAGAAAGGGAACGTTATTTGCCGTCTGTTCAAGGAAACAATGTCGCTTGGGAACTCCGTAATCGAAATGGGGAACAAGGTGTTTATTTCACCAAAACACGAGAGATTATCCATCCAGATGCGGTCTTAAAAGAGATGCTGGAAGGAATTACTGAGATTCCCTTATTTGTTTTGCTCTATCATTATACCCCGGAAGCATACTATATTAGAAAAGAGAATAAATGAGAATTGCAGATGATGTCCTGACCGAGGTTGAACTGGTCATGTATTGTTATCGTCCCTTGGTGCTTTTATGAAACATCTTTTTAAATGAAGTCTAGGTTTTCGATTGGGCATGAAAAAAATTGGAAACTTTATAGTTTTATCTACATCCTACTTGAACCACTAACCTTTTTTTCAAAAGATTGTGAAAGGAAATGATATGGCAAATAGAAGTTATATTTACTTAAAAAAACGGAGATGAAGCCCGTATTCTAACAGAGGGAATTTACACAATACCCTATTTTTGGCAATTGTTTTGGGATGAAGAAGATTTAAAAGCTCCGATTGCTCTCTGGGAAACAGCAGAAAAACTGGAAGAAGATGAAGAGCAAGCAGAAAGATTTTACCAAGAGCAGAATGTAGATATCTTGCTTTCTATTGAAAAATTCCAGCAGAATGCCCTCAAAAACCGATCTTTTTTTAGAAGAGAATGCCCCGCAATCCGTGCAACTATATGATGACTTTGTCCGTTATATTCTTGCAAATGTCAAAGACGGTGATGTGCTCGGATTTGATCTTTTAGATGTTGTTTTTATGGACCAAGTGTCTGTTGTTTCTGATAAACTGTTAAAAAATATACGAGCTATTCGGGAAAATCAACCCAAAGATTTAGATTTTTCTGTGACAGAAAAGAACTTAATTGGTCTTGCTATGGGCTTTCCTGATTATTATGCTTTCAGAATTATTGCCAGAAGACAATATTGTAGATTCGGTTGCCTATCAGGATGAACTGAAGAAAATGAACCCCCAAGAAGATAAGAAAGTGCTAGATACGACTGGAGCTGATTCAGAAGGGAACAAGTCTCGTGTTCTTTTAGTGTTTTGGATTTTGTTGGCACTAGTAATTATGTGGGTTTTATATATTATTTTTAGCTAATAAATAGAAAAGAGAATAGATGAGAATTGCAGATTATAGCGTGACCAAGGCAGTGCTGGAGCGTCACGGTTTTACTTTTAAAAAGTCCTTTGGACAAAATTTCCTGACGGATACCAATATCCTTCAAAAAATCGTGGATACGGCTGAGATTGATGACCAGGTTAATGTCATCGAAATCGGGCCAGGGATTGGTGCCTTGACAGAATTTTTGGCTGAGCGTGCGGCAGAAGTCATGGCCTTTGAGATTGATCACCGTTTGGTACCGATTTTAGCAGATACCCTGCGTGATTTTGACAATGTTACTGTAGTCAACGAGGACATTCTCAAGGTCGATTTGGCGCAACATATCCAGAATTTCAAAAATCCTGACTTGCCGATTAAGGTAGTTGCCAATTTGCCCTACTATATCACGACTCCTATTCTCATGCACTTGATCGAGAGTGGCATTCCCTTTAGTGAGTTTGTCGTCATGATGCAAAAAGAAGTGGCGGATCGCATCTCAGCACAGCCAAATACTAAGGCTTATGGTAGTTTGTCGATCGCTGTGCAGTATTATATGACAGCTAAGGTTGCCTTCATCGTGCCTCGTACGGTCTTTGTGCCAGCTCCAAATGTGGACTCAGCCATCTTGAAAATGGTGCGCCGTCCAAATCCAGCTGTAGCAGTGAAAGATGAGAACTTCTTCTTTAAGGTTTCCAAGGCTAGTTTCACTCATCGTCGCAAGACCTTGTGGAATAACCTGACAGGTTATTTTGGGAAGACTGAAGAAGTCAAGGAAAAGTTGAGCAAGGCTTTGGATCAAGCAGGTTTGTCACCAAGTGTACGTGGAGAAGCTCTCAGTTTGGCAGAATTTGCCAGCCTAGCAGATGCGCTTAAAGGACAAGGGCTTTAAGATGCAGGGACAAATCATTAAAGCCTTGGCAGGTTTCTACTATGTGGAGAGTGATGGCCAAGTCTATCAGACACGTGCGCGTGGGAATTTCCGCAAAAAAGGTCATACACCCTACGTTGGGGACTGGGTAGATTTCTCTGCCGAGGAAAATTCAGAAGGCTACATTCTCAAGATTCACGAACGGAAAAACAGTCTGGTCCGTCCGCCTATTGTCAATATTGACCAAGCTGTGGTGATCATGTCAGTCAAGGAACCGGACTTCAACAGCAATTTGCTGGATCGTTTCTTGGTTCTTTTAGAACACAAGGGCATCCATCCTATTGTTTATATTTCTAAAATGGACTTGCTGGAAGATAGGGGAGAACTGGATTTTTATGAACAGACTTATGGTGACATCGGCTATGACTTTGTGACTAGTAAAGAGGAACTCCTACCTTTGTTGACAGGCAAAGTGACAGTCTTTATGGGGCAGACAGGTGTTGGGAAGTCAACCCTTCTCAATAAAATCGCACCAGACCTCAATCTCGAAACAGGTGAAATCTCAGATAGTCTGGGTCGCGGTCGCCATACCACTCGAGCTGTTAGTTTTTACAACCTTAATGGAGGTAAAATCGCTGACACGCCGGGATTTTCATCACTGGATTATGAAGCGTCAACGGCTGAAGACCTCAATCAGGCCTTTCCAGAGATTGCCAGTGTCAGTCGAGACTGTAAGTTTCGTACTTGTACCCATACTCATGAGCCGTCCTGTGCAGTCAAGCCAGCTGTCGAAGAGGGTATCATTGCGTCCTTCCGTTTTGACAACTACTTGCAATTCCTCAGTGAAATTGAAAATCGCAGAGAGACCTATAAAAAAGTCAGCAAAAAAATTCCAAAATAAGGAGAAACCTATGTCTCAATACAAGATTGCTCCGTCAATTCTGGCAGCAGATTATGCCAACTTTGAACGTGAAATCAAACGCCTAGAAGCAACTGGGGCAGAGTATGCCCATATCGATATCATGGATGGTCACTTTGTACCACAAATCAGTTTGGTGCAGGTGTGGTTGAAAGCCTTCGTCCTCATAGTAAGATGGTCTTTGACTGCCACTTGATGGTAGAAAATCCTGAGCATCATCTAGAAGACTTTGCGCGTGCAGGTGCAGACATCATCAGTATTCATGTGGAAGCAACGCCTCATATTCATGGTGCCCTCCAAAAAATTCGCTCTCTCGGTGTTAAACCTTCGGTCGTCATTAACCCTGGTACGCCTGTCGAGGCAATTAAGCATGTCCTTCACCTAGTTGATCAAGTCTTGGTCATGACGGTTAATCCTGGTTTTGGTGGTCAAGCTTTTCTGCCTGAAACCATGGACAAGGTTCGTGAGTTGGTTGCCCTTCGTGAGGAAAAAGGCCTGAACTTTGAGATAGAAGTTGATGGTGGAATCGATGATCAAACTATTGCTCAAGCCAAAGAAGCTGGAGCGACCGTTTTTGTAGCAGGATCCTATGTCTTTAAGGGAGATGTCAATGAACGAGTGCAAACTCTCAGAAAACAACTGGACTAGGGTTGCTGTTTTTGCAGGCGGAGACCGTGGGCATTATCGGACGGATTTTGATAGCTTTGTCGGTGTGGATCGAGGCTCGCTCTGGGTCTTGGAAGAAGATCTGCCTCTGGCTCTAGCAGTTGGAGATTTTGATTCGGTGACTGCAGACGAACGTCAGGTGATTCAAAAACGTGCCCAGCATTTTGTCCAAGCCCAGCCAGAAAAGGATGACACAGATCTGGAATTGGCTCTTTTAACCATCTTTGAGCAAAATCCCCAGGCTCAGGTGACTATTTTTGGGGCTTTGGGTGGTCGGATCGACCACATGCTGGCCAATGTCTTTCTGCCTAGCAATCCCAAGTTGGCACCCTATATGCGCCAGATAGCGATTGAGGATGGGCAAAATGTGATTGCCTATTGTCCAGAAGGGACCAGTCAGCTAGAGCCTCGTTCAGACTACGATTATCTAGCCTTTATGCCAGTTCGGGATAGCCAGCTGACCATTCTTGGTGCCAAGTATGAGTTGACAGAGGAAAATTTTTTCTTTAAAAAAGTATACGCTTCTAACGAATATATAGATAGGGAAGTTTCGGTGACTTGCCTAGATGGCTATGTAGTCGTACTGCATAGCAAGGACAGGAGATAGGATGGAGATTTTACTTGTTATTTTATTAGTTGCTAATCTTCTTGGGCTCTTTCTCATTTGGCAAAGGCAGGATAAGCAAGATAAATATCTAGCCAAGAGTTTGGAGGATCAGGCAGATCATCTGTCAGACCAGTTGGATTACCGGTTTGAACAAGCCAGACAAGCCAGCCAGCTAGATCAAAAAGATCTGGAAGTGGCTGTCAGCGACCGCTTGCAGGAAGTGCGAATGGAGTTGCATCAAGGATTGACTCAAGTCCGTCAAGAAATGACAGATAATCTCCTCCAAACCAGAGACAAGACTGACCAACGCCTTCAAGCTTTGCAGGAATCAAATGAGCAACGCTTGGAGCAAATGCGCCAAACGGTCGAGGAAAAGTTAGAAAAGACCTTGCAGACACGCTTGCAGGCCTCCTTTGAAACAGTTTCCAAGCAACTAGAGTCTGTTAATCGAGGTTTGGGAGAAATGCAGACGGTTGCCCGTGATGTCGGAGCCCTCAACAAGGTTCTCTCAGGAACCAAGACGCGAGGCATTCTGGGAGAATTGCAACTGGGGCAAATCATCGAAGACATCATGACTCCTGCCCAGTACGAACGAGAATACGCAACGGTTGAGAACTCTAGCGAGCGAGTAGAGTACGCTATCAAGTTACCTGGACAGGGTGATCGGGAATATGTCTATTTGCCGATTGACTCCAAGTTTCCACTGGCGGATTATTATCGCTTAGAGGAAGCCTATGAAGCAGGTGATAAGGACGAAATTGAACGCTGTCGCAAGTCGCTCTTAATGAGCGTCAAGCGCTTTGCCAAGGATATCAAGAGCAAGTACATAGCACCGCCAAGAACGACCAATTTTGGAGTTTTGTTTGTTCCGACAGAGGGACTCTACTCAGAGATTGTTCGCAATCCGATCTTCTTTGATGATTTGAGACGGGAAGAGCAGATTATTGTCGCAGGTCCAAGTACCCTATCAGCCCTGCTTAACTCTCTATCAGTTGGCTTCAAAACTCTCAATATCCAAAAGAGTGCTGACCATATCAGCAAGACCCTAGCTAGTGTCAAGACCGAGTTTGGTAAGTTCGGAGGCATTCTGGTCAAGGCACAAAAGCATCTCCAACATGCCTCTGGCAATATTGATGAATTATTAAACCGTCGTACTACAGCTATCGAGCGGACGCTCCGTCACATTGAGTTATCAGAAGGTGAGCCTGCGCTTGATCTACTCCATTTCCAAGAAGATGAGGAAGAATATGAAGATTAGTCACATGAAAAAAGATGAGCTGTTTGAAGGCTTTTACCTGATTAAGTCAGCTGACCTGAGACAGACACGAGCTGGGAAAAACTACCTAGCCTTTACCTTCCAAGACGATAGTGGCGAGATTGAAGGGAAACTCTGGGATGCCCAACCTCATAATGTTGAGGCCTTTACCGCAGGGAAAGTCGTCTACATGCAGGGGCGCAGAGAAGTTTATAACAACACTCCTCAAGTCAATCAAATTACTCTCCGTTTACCTCAGCCTAGCGAACCCAACGATCCAGCTGATTTCAAGGTCAAGTCACCAGTTGATGTCAAGGAAATCCGTGACTACATGTCGCAGATGATTTTCAAGATTGAAAATCCTGTTTGGCAACGAATTGTTCGAAATCTCTACACCAAGTATGATAAGGAATTCTATTCTTATCCAGCTGCCAAGACCAACCACCATGCCTTTGAAACGGGTTTGGCCTATCATACAGCGACCATGGTGCGCTTAGCAGATGCCATTAGCGAAATCTATCCTCAGCTCAATAAGAGCCTCCTCTATGCGGGGATTATGTTGCACGACTTAGCCAAGGTTATTGAGTTGACGGGACCAGACCAGACGGAGTACACAGTGCGAGGCAATCTACTTGGACATATCGCTCTGGTTGATAGTGAAATTACCAAGACAGTCATGGAACTAGGCATCGATGATACTAGAGAAGAAGTGGTGCTACTGCGCCATGTTATCCTCAGTCACCATGGCTTGCTGGAGTATGGAAGTCCAGTCCGTCCACGCGTTATGGAGGCAGAGATTATTCATATGATTGATAATCTAGATGCCAGCATGATGATGATGTCAACGGCTCTAGCTTTGGTGGACAAAGGAGAGATGACCAATAAAATCTTCGCTATGGACAATCGTTCCTTCTATAAACCAGATTTAGATTAATAATTTAAGAAAAACGAGCATTTTTTACGCAATAATGTTCGTTTTTTTATGTGAATATGGTATAATGGATAAAATATCAAAATTAAATGGAATGGTAAATAAAAATGAAATTAAGAAGAAGTGATCGGATGGTTGTCATTTCCAACTATTTGATTAATAATCCATACAAACTAACAAGTCTCAACACCTTTGCAGAAAAGTACGAATCTGCTAAATCATCGATTTCAGAGGACATCGTGATTATCAAGCGTGCCTTTGAGGAAATTGAAATCGGCCATATCCAGACAGTGACTGGGGCAGGTGGTGGCGTTATCTTTACACCATCCATCTCTAGCCATGAAGCTAAAGAAATGATCGCAGACTTGCGTGACAAGCTTTCAGAAAGCGATCGTATCTTGCCAGGTGGCTATATCTACCTGTCTGATTTGCTCAGTACACCTGCCATTTTGAAAAATATTGGGCGCATCATTGCCAAGAGCTTTATGGACCAAAAAATTGATGCCGTTATGACAGTAGCAACAAAAGGTGTGCCACTCGCAAATGCAGTTGCCAATGTCCTCAATGTTCCATTTGTCATTGTGCGTCGTGACTTGAAAATCACAGAAGGTTCAACGGTCAGCGTCAACTATGTATCAGGTTCCAGCGGTGACCGTATCGAGAAAATGTTCCTTTCAAAACGTAGTCTCAAGGCAGGCAGTCGTGTCTTGATCGTGGATGACTTCTTGAAAGGCGGCGGAACTGTCAACGGGATGATTAGTCTCTTGCGTGAGTTCGACTCTGAACTAGCTGGTGTCGCAGTCTTTGCAGACAATGCCCAAGAAGAACGTGAAAAGCAGTTTGATTACAAGTCACTCTTGAAGGTAACCAATATTGATGTTAAGAACCAATCCATCGATGTTGAGATTGGAAATATCTTTGACGAAGACAAATAAGAGATAGCACTAAAGGTTGGAACGATTGTCCCAGCCTTTCTTTGCAAACAGAATAGAAGGAAGCTTATGAAAACACCATTTATCAGCCGAGAAGATTTAGAAACGATTGTTGCAGAGTTCCCGACTCCCTTTCACTTGTATGATGAAAAGGGGATTCGTGAAAAAGCAAGAGCGGTCAACCAAGCTTTTTCCTGGAACGAGGGCTTTAAGGAATATTTTGCAGTCAAGGCCACTCCAACCCCAGCCATCTTGAAAATCCTCAAAGAGGAAGGTTGTGGTGTGGACTGTTCCAGTTATGTGGAGCTCCTGATGAGTCATAAACTGGATTTTCCCGGTTCTGAGATCATGTTCTCATCAAACAATACTCCAGACCAAGAGTACGCTTATGCGCGTGAATTAGGTGCGACCATTAACTTGGATGCCTTTGAAGATATTGAACATCTAGAGCGTGCAGCAGGCATTCCAGAAATCATCTCTTGTCGTTACAATCCTGGTGGTGTTTTTGAACTGGGGACAGACATTATGGACAATCCTGGAGAGGCCAAGTTTGGCATGACCAAGGACCAGCTTTTTGAAGCCTTTGCCATCTTAAAGGAAAAAGGAGCCAAGACATTTGGGATTCACTCTTTCCTAGCATCCAATACAGTGACCCATCTCTACTATCCAGAGTTGGCACGTCAGCTCTTTGAATTGGCTGTTGAAATCAAGGAAAAGTTGGGTATTTCGCTGGACTTTATCAATCTTTCTGGCGGAATCGGAGTCAACTACCGCCCAGACCAGAAGCCAAATGATATTGCGATGATTGGTGAGGGTGTTCGTAAGGTTTATGAGGAAGTCCTCACGCCAGCAGGTCTTGGTCAGGTCAAGATTTTCACTGAATTGGGTCGTTTTATTTTAGCCCCTCACGGAGCTTGGTCACAAGAGTCACCCATAAAAAGAAAACCTACCGTACCTATCTGGGTGTGGATGCATCAGCAGTCAACCTCATGCGCCCAGCCATGTATGGATCCTACCACCATATCACCAATCTGACCCATCCAGACGGACCAGTTGAGGTGGTAGATGTGGTCGGTTCACTCTGCGAAAACAATGATAAATTTGCAGTGAATCGCGAACTGCCTCATACAGAAATCGGTGATTTGCTGGTGATTCATGATACAGGTGCACATGGATTCTCCATGGGTTACCAGTACAATGCCAAACTACGCTCGGCAGAAATCCTCTATACCGAAGAAGGAAAAGCCCGCCAAATCCGCCGTGCAGAGCGCCCTGAGGACTATTTCGCAACCTTGTATGGTTTTGATTTTGAACCCGATCATTAAAAAAATGAAAATGAAAGTGAAAAACAGATTGCTTTCTAAAAAATAGACAAAAATCTTGTTTTTCCCTCAAGTCGTGATATAATAAAACTATAAAACGGTTTCAAGGAAGGTGACGATATGTCTGAAGAAACAATTGACTATGGACAAGTGACAGGAATGGTGCATTCGACAGAGAGTTTTGGGGCGGTAGATGGTCCTGGGATTCGTTTTATTGTCTTTTTGCAGGGTTGTCACATGCGTTGCCAGTACTGCCATAACCCAGACACATGGGCTATGGAGACCAATAAATCACGTGAACGGACAGTAGACGATGTCTTGACCGAAGCCCTTCGCTATCGTGGTTTCTGGGGAGACAAGGGAGGAATCACTGTCAGTGGAGGAGAAGCTCTCTTGCAGATTGATTTCCTGATTGCCCTCTTCACCAAGGCTAAGGAACAAGGAATCCACTGTACCTTGGATACCTGTGCCCTTCCGTTCCGTAATAACCACGTTATCTTGAAAAGTTTAATAAACTCATGGCGGTGACAGATTTGGTTCTCTTGGATATCAAGGAAATCAACGAAGAACAGCACAAGATTGTTACCAGCCAAACCAATAAAAACATCTTGGCCTGTGCCCAGTATCTATCAGATATTGGAAAACCTGTTTGGATTCGCCACGTATTGGTTCCAGGGTTGACAGATAGAGATGAGGATTTGATCGAACTTGGGAAGTTCGTCAAGACCCTCAAAAATGTTGATAAGTTTGAAATTCTTCCTTATCACACTATGGGTGAGTTCAAATGGCGTGAATTGGGAATTCCTTATTCGCTCGAAGGGGTAAAACCTCCAACAGCAGATCGTGTCAAGAATGCCAAGGAATTGATGGATACAGAAAGTTACCAAGACTACATGAAACGTGTTCATGGATAAAAAAGAAGCCCGATGGAGACATCGGGCTTTTGTGATGCAAAAAGACTTAGCCTTTCAGCTAAGCCTTTTGAATCTTATCTAGATCGTTGTTTGCCAGAGTTGCGGTTTTTCTTTTTCTTATTGGTCGTGATCGCAGTTGCTTGGTTTGGAGTGACATCTTTGCGTCCGCTTCCAGTTGAAAATGAACTTGCTTTTGGTGGATTTTTGGCAAATTCTTCACGAACTTTTTTGCGAAGTTTTGGACGAACGACATAGTTAACGATGAACTGTTGAAGAATCATCATGAAACCACCGACAACCCAGTAAAGCGTCACACTGGCTGGTGAGAAGAGGGAGAAGATAACAATCATGAGTGGGCTCATGTAGATCATTTTCTTGAGCTGTTCTCTTTGCATCTCATCTTCTACGCCATGAAGCGAGAGGATTGATTGGAGATAGTAGAGGACACCAGCAAAGGCTACGAGGAGCATGCTTGGTGAGCCAAGCGCAATTCCTAAGAAGTTAGAATCAGCAACTTTTTCAGTGTGTTGGACTGCAAAGTAGATAGCAGAGAAGAAAGGCATTTGAATGAGGATAGGGAAACATCCTACACCGCCAAACATGCTGATGCCGTGCTCTTTTTGAGCGGCAAAGAGAGCTTGTTGAGCCTCTAGTTTTTCTTCCTGAGTAGTTGCTTCTTTGAGACGTGTTTGATGCGGTTCAAGCACGTGTTTGAGGGCATTCATCTTTTCAGAGTGAAGTGTCGCCTTCCATGATTGGTAGATACCGAGTGGCAAGATAATCAAACGCACGATAATGGTTACGATAATGATAGCCACACCAAAGCCTAGACCTTTATCGGTAGCGAAGTACTTGATAGCTTCAGCCATAGGTGCTCCGATAGTATTCCAAATCAATCCTGTGGGTTGTCCTGTTGCTTTGTCTACTTGGACACAGCCTGTCAAGACGAGTAGCATAGCCACTCCCATAGCAGAGAGGGCAAAACGTTTAATAGATTTCAATGTTTTCATTCCTTCTTTAAAAATTATACCTTTCTATTCTACTGTTTTTTTGTAAAATATACAATAGTTCTGGAGACCTAATTTGCGACTTTGAAGTCTGAATAGGATGAAAAATTACTCATTTGCACATCCAGATAGGTAACTTTTGAAAAAGGTGTAGGACCTTTTCGGATTTCTTGGATAAATTTTGCCATAGTGGCAGAGGAGTCTGCCTGAGCAAGAATTTCCACTGTGCCATCGTCATTATTCCAGACACGACCAGTGATGCCACCGATTTCAAGCGCTAGAGTATAAACGCCCCAGCGAAAACCAACACCCTGCACCCTACCTTGGGCAATCATTCTAACCTTTTGCATACTAAACCCCTTTGATTGTGTTATAATGTTTCTATGACTATTATAACCTCAAAAGCCAATTCTGTGGTGAAAAATGCCAAGAAATTGCATCAAAAAAAATATCGAAAGTCTGCCTATTTGATTGAAGGTTGGCACTTGTTTGAAGAAGCTCTTCAAGCAGGAGTAACGATTGAGAAAATCTTTGCTCTGGGAAGTCACCGAGATCAGTTAGCTGCTTTTCCTCAAACGGTCTGGGTTTCAGAGGAGATTTTGCGAGATTTAGCAGATACGCAAACCCCTCAAGGGATTGTCGCAGTTATTCAAAAAGAAGAAGTTGGACTGCCTGATCTCCATCAGGGAAAGTTTTTATTTTTAGAAGATGTCCAAGATCCTGGTAATGTTGGCACCATGATTCGGACTGCGGATGCTGCAGGTTTTATAGGGGTCATTGTTTCAGACAAGTCAGCAGATATATACAGTCTCAAAACCCTGCGTTCCATGCAAGGCAGTCATTTTCATTTGCCCATCTATCGGATGTCTCTTGCTTCCTTTGTAGAAGAGGCTAAGAAGACTGCTATGCCCATTCTAGCAACGACCTTATCCAAAGAATCCAAGGACTATCGTGAGCTTTCTCCCCTAGAAGACTTTGTTTTAGTCATGGGAAATGAAGGGCAGGGGATTAGTTCTGTCATGGCTGAGAGTGCTGATCAACTGGTTCATATTGGCATGAAGGGTCGAGCAGAGAGTCTCAACGTGGCAGTTGCAGCAGGCATTTTGATGTTTTATTTCAGCTAATTTATAAAAACTTTGTTATAATCAAGACATATTTATAGAAAAAGGAGAATCAGAATGAATCAAACAATTATTCAAGAACGTTCAGGTCTCAATCAATTTTACGCTAAGGTTTATGCCTTTGTGGGACTTGGGATTGGTCTGTCAGCTCTGGTGTCAGCTTTGATGTTGACAGTCTTTCAGGCTCAATTGATCTACTTTTTAATGCATGGCCGTCTCTGGTTGATGATTGCAACTTTTGCAGAACTTGGTCTGGTCTTTGTTGCAAGTAGCATGGCTGCAAAAATAGCCCAGCAGCTCTGCCAGTATTTTTAATTTATTCTGTTTTAAATGGATTTACGCTTAGTTTTGTCGTAGCCTTCTATACACCTGGGACCGTCTTATCAGCCTTTGTATCCAGTGCCCTACTCTTCTTTGTCATGGCGGCAATCGGGATTTTCACCAAGAAAGATTTGAGTGGAATGGGTCGAGCTCTGATGGCGGCGCTTGTTGGCCTCATCATTGCCATGATTGTGAATATTTTCTTAGCTAGTGGTTTCTTTGACTACATGATTAGTATTGCCATGGTCTTGGTCTTCTCTGGTTTGATTGCTTGGGATAACCAAAAGATTCGCTATGTTTATGAGCAGTCACGAGGACAAGTAGCGACAGGTTGGGTCATTTCAATGGCGCTCAGCATCTACCTAGACTTTATCAACCTCTTCCTTAGCATCTTACGCATCTTTGGTCGAAACGATTAAAAATCTATAGAGTCAGTGTTCCAAAGAGCACTGACTTTTTCTTATTTACCCTTTTCTTTTCTTGGAAATAGGTGTATAATGCTTTTAATTAATTTTTTGAGGAGTAGCCTATGAAGAAAAGTTTTATCCAGCAACAAGAAGAAATTTCCTTTGTCAAAAACACTTTTACCCAGTATTTGAAAGATAAGTTAGAAGTTGTCGAAGTTCAAGGTCCTATCTTGAGTAGGGTCGGCGATGGGATGCAGGATAACCTTTCAGGTGTTGAAAATGCAGTAACTGTGAAGGTCTTGCAAATTCCAGATGAAACCTATGAAGTCGTTCACTCACTTGCTAAATGGAAACGCCATACCTTGGTCGTTTTAGTTTCGGTGAGGGTGAGGGTCTATTTGTCCATATGAAGGCCCTTCGCCCAGATGAAGATTCGCTAGATGCGACCCATTCTGTTTATGTAGACCAGTGGGACTGGGAAAAAGTGATTCCAAATGGACAACGCAATATCGCTTATCTTAAAGAAACAGTTGAAAAGATTTACAAGGCTATTCGTCTGACAGAGTTAGCAGTAGAAGCTCGCTATGATATCGAATCAATCTTGCCAAAACAAATCACCTTTATCCATACAGAAGAGTTGGTGGAACGTTACCCAGACTTGACACCAAAAGAGCGTGAAAATGCAATCTGTAAAGAATTCGGGGCAGTTTTCTTAATTGGTATTGGTGGGGAATTGCCTGATGGGAAACCTCATGATGGCCGTGCGCCTGACTACGATGACTGGACAACAGAGTCTGAGAATGGTTACAAGGGACTAAATGGAGATATTCTAGTTTGGAATGAACCTCTTGGCTGTGCCTTTGAGCTGTCATCGATGGGGATTCGTGTCGATGAAGACACGCTTCGTCGCCAAGTTGCCCTTACAGGAGATGAAGATAGACTTGAGCTGGAATGGCATAAAGCCTTGCTCAACGGGCTCTTTCCACTGACTATCGGTGGGGGGGATTGGACAGTCTCGGATGGCCATGTTCCTTCTTCGTAAGAAACACATCGGAGAGGTTCAGACTAGTGTTTGGCCGCAAGAAGTCCGCGACACTTACGAAAATATCTTGTAGGGAATCGAACCGTAAGGTTCGGTTTTCTTTCTCTTTTTGCCCATAATTTGGTATAATAAACGGTATGAAAATCGTATCAGGAATCTATGGGGGACGTCCCCTCAAGACGCTAGAAGGCAAGACGACTAGGCCGACATCTGATAAGGTGAGAGGAGCTATCTTTAACATGATTGGTCCTTATTTTGAGGGTGGTCGTGTCTTGGATCTTTATGCAGGCAGTGGCGGTCTGTCTATTGAAGCTGTGTCAAGAGGCATGTCCCATGCTGTCTTAGTGGAACGGGATCGAAAGGCACAAGCTATCATCGCTGAAAATATCCAAATGACCAAGGAAGTTTCCAAATTTCAGCTCTTAAAGATGGAGGCTGAACGGGCCTTGGAGCAAGTGAATGGTCCCTTTGACCTGGTCTTTTTAGACCCTCCCTATGCCAAGGAACAAATAGTTGCAGATATCGAAAAATGGCAGAGAGAAATCTATTCTCCCAAGAAGTCATGGTCGTCTGCGAAACCGATAAGTCTGTAGAACTTCCAGAAGAAATTGCCTGCTTAGGCATCTGGAAGGAAAAAATATATGGGATTAGTAAGGTAACAGTCTATGTCAGATAAAATTGGATTATTTACGGGTTCATTTGATCCGATGACAAATGGACATCTGGATATCATTGAACGTGCCAGCAAACTCTTTGATAAGCTCTATGTCGGGGTGTTCTACAATCCCCACAAACAAGGCTTTCTTCCTGTTGAAAATCGCAAACGAGCAGTCGAAAAAGCTGTGGCGCATTTAGGTAATGTAGAGGTGCTGGCTTCTCATGATCAACTAGTCGTCGATGTTGCAAGAAGATTGGGTGCTAAGACCCTTGTCCGTGGCTTGCGGAATGCCACCGACTTGCAATACGAGTCTAGTTTTGATTACTACAATCATCAACTGGCTCCAGAAATCGAAATCATTTACCTATATAGTCGCCCAGAGCATCTTTATATTAGCTCTTCAGCCGTGAGAGAGCTCCTGAAGTTTGGTCAGGAGATTCAGCAATATGTCCCAAACAGTGTTGTGGAGGAATTAGAACATGAAGAAAAAAACTAGATGGCCCTTATATGTCATCCTAGCACTAGTATTGACTTTTTTAGCTTTTGTAGTACCTTTACCTTACTACATAGAAGTTCCAGGTGGAGCGGAAGATATTCGTCAAGTTTTGAAAGTCAATGAAACAGAAGATACAGAAGCAGGAGCTTTACCAGTTTGTAACAGTCGGTATTCAGCATGCAACCCTGTCGCATCTTGTCTATGCTTGGCTGACTCCATTTACGGATATTAGAAGCGCTCAGGAGACAACGGGTGGCTCTACTGATGCAGAGTTTATGCGGATCAATCAGTTCTACATGCAAACATCCCAAAATATGGCCAAGTATCAAGGATTGAAGACGGCTGGAAAGGATATAGAACTCAAGTACCTGGGAGTTTACGTCTTAACCGTGACAGACAATTCGACTTTTAAAGGCATTCTGAACATTGCAGACACAGTGACGGCTGTTAATGATAAGACGTTTGACAGTTCCAAAGACTTGATTGATTATGTCAATTCTCAAAAACTAGGAGATCCAGTCAAGGTAACCTACGAAGAAGACGGAAGAGTCAAGACTGCTGAAGGTAAAATTATCACTCTCGAAAACGGGAAAAACGGGATTGGTATTGGCTTGATTGACCGTACGGAAGTGACCAGTGATGTTCCAATTCGCTTCTCCACAGCTGGTATCGGTGGGCCAAGTGCCGGTCTCATGTTTAGTCTAGCTATTTATACCCAGATAGCAGATCCAGGTCTGCGTAATGGTCGTATCGTAGCAGGTACGGGAACCATTGATCGCGATGGAAATGTTGGCGATATTGGTGGAATTGACAAAAAAGTAGTTGCAGCCTCTCGTCAGGAGCCAACATCTTTTTGCTCCTGACAATCCAGTCACCGAGGAAGCCAAAAAAAGCAGATCCCAATGCGAAAAAGCAACTATGAAACAGCCCTAGAAGCTGCTAAAACAATCAAGACAGAGATGAAAAATCGTGCCCGTTAAAACCTTTGCAGGATGCGATTGATTACCTTAAAAACAATCCCTAATTCATAGAAAAAAATCGAAAAACTAGCGCGCAAGCGGATAAGATGGTATAATAGTCAAATGGTTCAATTATTATTCACTCTAAGTAGTCATATGCTCTTTATTTATTTGAGTTTTTACCTTTTAAAGGATCTTGTGAGATGGGAAAAGGTTTTAAAAGTGACGGCTACAAACACAAAAAAAATACGTTTGTTGGTAGGCTTCTTTAGTATTGTAATGGGCTACATCTTGAGTTCATTCTTTATCAGTTTGTACCAACTGTGGCAAGAAGCACTTAGAGGACTATTATAAAATCAAAAGTAAAGGAAACAACTATGGAAAAAATTGTGGTCCAAGGCGGAGATAATCGTCTGGTCGGGAGTGTGACCATCGAGGGAGCAAAGAATGCAGTCTTGCCCTTGTTGGCAGCGACTATTCTAGCAAGCAAGGGTAAAACAGTCTTGCAGAATGTTCCAATCTTGTCAGATGTTTTCACCATGAATCAAGTGGTTCGAGGTCTGAATGCCAAGGTGGACTTTGATGAGGAAGCTCATGTTGTCGAGGTCGATGCGACTGGAGATATCACGGAGGAAGCTCCGTATAAGTATGTTAGCAAGATGCGGGCATCGATCGTTGTCTTGGGACCAATCCTTGCTCGTGTAGGCCATGCCAAGGTATCCATGCCAGGTGGTTGCACCATCGGGAGTCGTCCGATTGATCTCCACCTCAAGGGTTTGGAAGCTATGGGGGCTAAGATTACCCAGACAGCTGGTTACATCGAAGCCAAGGCAGAACGCTGCACGGCGCTCATATCTACATGGACTTTCCTAGTGTTGGTGCGACACAAAACCTTATGATGGCAGCGACGTTAGCTGATGGTGTGACAGTGATTGAAAATGCTGCGCGTGAGCCGGAAATTGTTGACCTTGCTATCCTTCTTAATGAAATGGGAGCCAAGGTCAAGGGAGCTGGTACTGAAACAATTACAGTGACTGGTGTCGAGGAACTCCATGGAACAACTCATAATGTGGTACAGGACCGTATTGAAGCTGGAACCTTTATGGTGGCGGCAGCCATGACTGGCGGTGATGTCCTCGTTCGAGATGCAGTCTGGGAGCATAATCGCCCCTTGATTGCCAAACTTCTTGAAATGGGAGTTGAGGTGACGGAGGAGTCGGAAGGTATTCGTGTCCGTTCTCAACTGGAAAATCTCAAAGCTGTTCATGTAAAAACCTTGCCACACCCAGGATTTCCAACAGATATGCAGGCGCAATTTACAGCTTTGATGACAGTTGCAAAAGGGGAATCAACCATGGTGGAAACTGTATTTGAGAATCGCTTCCAACACTTGGAGGAAATGCGCCGTATGGGCTTGCACTCAGAGATTATCCGTGACACAGCTCGTATTGTTGGGGGACAGGCTTTACAGGGGGCAGAAGTTCTATCAACTGATCTTCGTGCCAGTGCGGCCTTGATTCTGACAGGTTTAGTAGCGCAAGGGGAGACAGTTGTCGGTAAATTAGTCCACCTTGATAGAGGTTACTACCGCTTCCATAAGAAGTTAGCTCAGCTAGGAGCAAAGATTCAGCGGATTGAGGTTAAGGATGAAGAATAAAAACATACGTTATGTACTCCGTCGCTTACTGTTAATTTTTATCGTACTCTTGCTGGGATTCCTTGCTTTAGGAATCGGCTTGATGATTGGCTACGGGATTCTAGGAAAGGGACAGGATCCATGGGCGATTTTGTCTCCAGCGAAATGGCAAGAATTGATTAGTAAATTTACAGGAAATTAGGCTGGGAGACCAGTCTTTTTCTAGAGATATAAGGAGAGATATGAACAAAAAAACAAGACAGACTCTAATAGGGTTACTTATATTCTTACTCTTGGCCGCTGGGAGCTATTACATCAAGCAGATGCAGACAGCACCAAATAGCCCTAGAACAAAGGTTAGTCAGAAAAGACAAGCTTCAGAAGCTCCTAGTCAGGAGTTGGCTGAAAGTGTCTTAACTGAGTCGATCAAAAACCAAATTAAGGGTGGTCTAGAATGGAATGGGGCAGGTGCCTTTATTGTTAATGGTAATAAAACCAATCTAGATGCCAAGGTTTCTAGCAAACCCTATGCGGATAATAAAACGAAGACAGTTGGGAAAGAGACCGTCCCAACTGTTGCCAATACCCTCTTATCCAAAGCTACTCGTCAGTATAAGAATCGTGAAGAGACTGGAAATGGATCCACCTCTTGGACTCCACCAGGATGGCATCAGATCAAGAATCTAAAGGGGGCCTATACACATGCAGTTGATAGAGGACACCTGCTGGGCTATGCCTTGATAGGTGGTTTGGATGGTTTTGATGCCTCTACCAGCAATCCCAAGAACATTGCAGTCCAGACAGCTTGGGCAAACCAAGCGCAGGCTGAGGATTCGACAGGTCAGAACTACTATGAGAGTTTGGTCAGAAAAGCCTTGGATCAAAATAAGAGGGTTCGTTACCGCGTGACACTCCACTATGCTACGAATGAGGATTTGGTTCCTTCCGCTTCACAAATCGAAGCCAAGTCTTCAGATGGCGAATTGGAATTCAATGTCCTAATCCCCAATGTTCAAAAGGGGATCCAGCTTGATTACCGAACAGGTCAAGTCACGGTGACAAACTAGAAACAATCTACAAAAGAACAAAAATTGCTCCCTTGTCTGTTAGTGATAAGGGAGCGATTGTATAAATTAGAAAATAATGTGATTCCTAGGCCGATTTATGATATAATGGAACACAAGATACTATTTTAGGAGAAAGACCATGGAAGACCCGAGCAGTCAGGATTTGTTACTGCAATTTGTACTTTTAGTTGTATTGACCTTTTTAAATGCCTTTTTCTCAGCTACAGAAATGGCTATGGTGTCACTAAATCGTGCCCGAGTAGAGCAAAAAGCAGAAGAGGGAGACAAACGTTACGGTCGTTTGTTAAAGGTACTTGAAAATCCTAATCACTTTTTATCAACCATTCAAGTTGGTATCACCTTGATTACCATCTTGTCAGGGGCCAAATTGGCGGATACCCTTGGACAAGTGATCGCATATTGGATGGGAAGCGGAGAGACGGCTTACGCCATTGCAAGTTTTCTCTCTTTGGCAATCTTGACCTATATCTCCATTGTTTTTGGTGAACTCTATCCTAAGCGGATCGCCCTCAATCTGAAAGATGCTTTGGCGATTCGAACAGCACCAATTATTATTGGTCTTGGAAAGATTGTAAGTCCCTTTGTCTGGCTGTTATCTGCTTCAACTAATTTGTTGAGCCGTTTGACACCAATGACCTTGATGATGCTGATGAAAAGATGACACGTGATGAAATAGAGTACATGTTGACTAAGAGCGAGGAAACCTTGGACGCAGACGAAATCGAGATGTTACAAGGGATTTTCTCTCTAGATGAGCTGATGGCGAGAGAAGTCATGGTTCCTCGGACAGATGCCTTTATGGTGGATATTCAGGATGATAGTCAAACTATTATCCAAAGTATTCTAAAGCAAAATTTCTCACGTATCCCTGTTTATGATGGGGATAAGGACAATGTGATTGGTTTGATTCATACCAAGCGTTTGCTAAACGCTGCCTATGCAGATGGCTTTGAAAATATTGTCTGGAAGAAGATCTTACAAGATCCACTCTTTGTTCCTGAAACTATTTTTGTGGATGACTTGCTAAAAGAATTGCGAAATACCCAAAGACAAATGGCCATTTTGCTCGATGAATATGGTGGTATGGCTGGTTTGGTCACACTGGAAGACCTGCTGGAGGAAATCGTCGGCGAAATTGATGACGAAACGGACAGGGCAGAAATCGAAGTCCATCAAATCGGTGAGGATACCTATATTGCACAAGGAACCATGAATCTTAATGACTTCAACGACTACTTTGGCGTTGAACTAGAAAGCGACGATGTGGATACCATTGCTGGCTATTATCTAACTGGTGTTGGTACGATCCCAACAACTGAAAAAATCAGTTATGAATTGGTCAGCCAAAACAAGCAGATTGTCCTGACCAATGATAAGGTGAAAAATGGGCGCGTTACTAAGGTAAAAGTTCAAATCACAGAACTAGAACCCGAAGAAGAAACCGAGTAAAACAGTGATTTTCGTCACTGTTTTTCATTCGCCCTAAATTCGCCCCAAAAGTTTTTTCAAAGTTATCCTTATTTATCCGAAGAAAAAAACAAAAAAGCCCGATTTACGGGCTTTTCATTCGGTTAATTCCTGTTAATTCAGGTACTGAAAGGCGGTAGACGGATTTGAACCGACGATCAAGCTTTTGCAGAGCCGTGCCTTACCACTTGGCTATACCGCCTCAACGTTTATTATTATACCTTGAAAATGATTCTACGTCAATAGTTTCTTAATCGAAAATCCAATTTAGAGGCCTGCCCTTTCTGGCTGGATAGAAAAATGGGAGAGAAAACCTGAAAATCAGGCTTTATGGGCATTAAGTTTGCCTTATGACTTGATAGATAGCAAACAAAGAATAAAGAAACTTGATAAATGAAAGTTTTTTGTGATTACACGCCTAAATATTCTGAAAATTCGTTTACTTTTTGAGAAATCTATGGTATAATTGGCAATAAGCCTAAATTTTTTTAAGAGGAGTTACATACATGAAAAAAAGTAGAGTATTTGTTGCAGCAGGGATTGCTTTGCTGGCAACTGGCGTTCTCGCTGCCTGTGGTTCTTCAAAATCATCTGATTCAACAGCACCAAAAATTATGGTTATGTTTATTCAGCTGACCCAGAAACATTGGATTACCTCATTTCAGGGAAACAAAGTACCAAAATTGCCACTTCAAATGGTATCGATGGTCTCTTTACAAATGATAAATATGGGAATTTGACTCCTGCAGTTGCAGAAGACTGGTCAGTCTCAAAAGACGGTTTGACTTATACCTACAAGATTCGTAAAGGTGTTAAATGGTTCACATCTGACGGAGAAGAGTATGCTGAAGTGACAGCCAAAGACTTTGTAAATGGCTTGAAACACGCGGCTGATAACAAGTCTGAAGCACTTTATCTAGCAGAAGATTCAGTTAAAGGTCTAGCTGACTATAAAGCTGGAAACAATAAAGACTTTTCTTCAGTAGGTGTGAAAGCAGTTGATGATTATACTCTTGAGTATACTTTGAACCAACCAGAACCATACTGGAATTCTAAGATGGCCTACGCAATCTTTGGCCATTGAACGAAGAATTTGAAAAATCAAAAGGATCTGACTTTGCTAAAGCGACTGACCCTACATCATTGCTTTACAATGGCCCATTCTTGCTGAAAGGTTTGACTGCTAAGTCATCTATCGAATTCGCTAAGAATGAGCAATACTGGGACAAAGACAATGTTCATCTCGATAAAGTAACCCTTGCTTTCTATGATGGTTCAGACCAAGAGTCCATTGAGCGTAACTTTACAAGTGGAGCCTATAGCTATGCCCGTCTCTTCCCAACAAGTTCAAACTACTCTAAAGTAGAAGAAACCTACAAGGAAAATATCTTCTACACTCCATCAGGACCTGGTATTGGTGGTTTGGGTGTGAATATTGACCGCCAAGGTTACAAATACACTTCTAAGACAACTGATGAAGAGAAGACTTCTACTAAGAAAGCCCTTCTTAACAAGGACTTCCGTCAAGCCTTGAACTTTGCCTTTGACCGTACGTCTTACTCAGCTCAAGTAAATGGTAAAGAAGGTGCTCCTCGTGCCGTTCGTAACCTCTTTGTAAAACCTGACTTTGTCTCTGCTGGCGAAAAAACTTTCGGTGACTTGGTGACTGATAAGATGGCAGCTTATGGCGATGAATGGAAGAATGTAAGCTTTGCGGATGGTCAAGATGGACTCTTCAACGCCGATAAAGCCAAAGCTGAATTTGCCAAAGCCAAAACAGCATTGGAAGCAGAAGGTGTAAAATTCCCTATCCATTTGGATGTTCCAGTAGACCAAACAGCTAAAAACTATATCGCACGTATTCAATCCTTCAAACAATCCGTTGAAACAGTGCTTGGTGAAGGCAACGTAGTTATTGATATTCAACAAGTTTCTAAAGATGAGTTTAATAATATTACCTACTATGCGGCGAATGCAGCAGCAGAAGACTGGGATCTCTCAGGTGCCGTTGGATGGAACCCTGACTATGAAGATCCATCAACTTACCTTGATATCTTGAAAACAACGAATACTGAACAAACAAAAACATACATGGGTTACGAAGGTGCAGATAATGCTGCAGCAGCTCAAGTTGGTTTGAAAGAATACGATAAGCTAGTTGATGAAGCTGCTAAAGAAACAAGCGACTTGAATGTTCGTTATGAAAAATATGCAGCAGCTCAAGCTTGGTTGACAGATAGCTCACTCATCTTGCCAGCTATGTCATCAACTGGTGCTGCACCATTCATTTCTCGTGTTGTGCCATTCTCTGCATCATATAGCCAATCTGGAGATAAAGGCTCAGATGTATACTTCAAGTATATTCAGTTGCAAGACAAGGTTGTAACGAAAGCTGATTACGAACAAGCTCGTGAAATGGCTCAAAGAGAAAAAAGAATCAAACGAAAAAGTTCAAAAAGAATTGACTAATCACGTTAAATAAATAACTCTCAAGAGAACTTTCTCTCCATGAGGAGAAGGTTCTTTTGGGATTTTAAAAGGAAACGATATGAAGAAATATATTTTTATGCGTGTATTGCGTTCATTGGTGTCTATCTTCTTGGTGACAACCTTGACCTACACGATTATCTATACGATGGTTCCTCGAAAACTGATTTTCAAGCAGGATGCCAACTATAACAAAATTGCAACGACGCCAGATAAACGGGATAACTATGAAAATACCGTTTATGAGCGGATGGGCTATATCGAGTACTACGATACCAAGGAGTTGCAAGAAAAAGCGAGCACAATGGACTCATCTGTAACAGTTGATGCCAATGATACTAATAAGGCAATCTACGAAAAATACATCAACCAACTAGGGAATGGTTGGACACTCGGTGTATTCTCAGAAAGTGGTCAATTCTATGCTACGCGTGAAATTCCAATTTTTGAACGTGTTTTCAAATTCTACTCGAACTTGCTCGACATTGATCATACAAACAAGATTCAAGACCCTGAAAATCCAAACTTGGAACGCTATCTTCGTTTTGAAAATGACCCTGCTATTGGTTGGTCATTGGTTGGTTCAGGTACAAAACATAAATACCTTTTGTATTTCAATAACCAATTCCCATTTGTACACCAAAACTTTGTGAACATTAACTTGGGAGACTCTTACCCAACTTATGCAAACACACCAGTGCTTCAAGTTATCACACAGGGTCAGGGACAAACCAAGACATCAGAAGTTCAATTCCCTACGGGTAAAAAGACTTCCTCTGTAGATATTTACTCTCTCGTACCTACAAGTCACCAAGTCAAGCAGATGCGCGTGAGGTAGCTAACTATGGTAAAGACGATCCATATACAGCTACAGAAAGCAATTATCAATATCCATCAATGATTGCAAGCTCAGCTGTTGCTGGTTTGATCGGTTTGATTATTTCTTATGCTATCGCAATTCCTCTTGGATCTGCTATGGCTCGCCACAAGAATACTTGGATTGATAGTTTCTCTACAGGTGCTCTAACCTTCTTGCTTGCCCTTCCAACGATCGCTTTGGTTTACATCGTGCGCTTGATTGGATCATCTATCGGTCTGCCAGACTCATTCCCTATCTTGGGTGCTGGGGATTGGCGTTCCTATGTCTTGCCTGCAGTCATTCTAGGTTTGTTGGGAGCGCCAAGTACAGCTATCTGGATTCGTCGTTACATGATCGACTTGCAATCTCAAGATTTCGTTCGATTTGCTCGTGCAAAGGACTGTCTGAAAAAGAAATTTCAAATAAACACATCTTTAAAAATGCCATGGTTCCTTTGGTTTCGGGTATTCCTGGTGCCGTAATTGGAGTTATTGGTGGTGCAACATTGACAGAAACAGTCTTCGCCTTCCCAGGTATGGGTAAAATGTTGATCGACTCTGTTAAGGCATCCAACAACTCAATGGTAGTTGGTCTCGTCTTCATCTTCACATGTATTTCTATCTTCTCACTCTTTGTAGGAGATATCTGGATGACGATGCTTGATCCACGTATTAAATTGACAGAGAAAGGAGGCAAATAATGTCAACAATCGGAAAAGAAAAATTTCAGTTCGTAAAACGTGACGATTTTGCCTCTGAAACAATTGACGCCCCTGCCTATTCATACTGGGGTTCTGTATTTAGACAATTTCTAAAGAAAAAATCAACAGTCATTATGTTGGGGATTTTGGTTGCCATTATCTTGATGAGCTTTATTTATCCAATGTTCTCAGATTTTGATTTCAACGATGTAAGTAAGGTAAATGACTTTTCTGCTCGTTTTATCAAGCCCAATGCTGAACATTGGTTTGGTACAGATAGCAATGGTAAATCCTTGTTTGATGGGGTTTGGTTTGGTGCGCGTAACTCTATCCTCATCTCTGTAATTGCAACTTTTATCAACCTTGTAATTGGGGTTATTGTTGGTGGAATCTGGGGAATTTCAAAATCTGTTGACCGTGTTATGATGGAAGTTTATAACATTATTTCAAACATTCCATCTCTCTTGATTGTCATCGTCTTGACTTACTCAATCGGTGCTGGTTTCTGGAATCTAATTTTTGCCATGAGTGTGACAACTTGGATTGGGATTGCTTATATGATTCGTATCCAAATCATGCGTTACCGTGACTTGGAATATAACCTTGCTTCTCAAACACTTGGGACACCAACCTTTAAGATTATCGTTAAATATCATGCCACAATTGGTATCTGTTATTGTTTCTACAATGACCTTGATGTTGCCAAGCTTCATCTCTTATGAAGCCTTCCTTTCCTTCTTTGGATTGGGATTGCCTGTAACAGTGCCAAGTTTGGGACGTTTGATCTCAGATTACTCACAAAACGTTACGACCAACGCTTACTTATTCTGGATTCCGTTGACAACCTTGATCTTGGTATCCCTATCTCTTTTCGTTGTTGGTCAAAACCTAGCGGATGCTAGTGATCCACGTACACATAGATAGGAGTAGACATGATAAAAGGAAAAAATGTAATTTTGACTGCTCGTGATATTGTCGTGGAATTTGACGTTCGTGACAAAGTTCTGACGGCTATCCGAGGAGTGTCTCTGGATCTGATTGAAGGAGAAGTTCTGGCCTTGGTAGGTGAGTCCGGTTCTGGTAAATCTGTTTTAACAAAAACCTTTACAGGGATGTTAGAAGACAATGGACGTATTGCTCAAGGAAGTATCGACTATCGTGGACAAGACTTGACCGCTCTTACTTCTAACAAGGAATGGGAGAAGATTCGTGGTGCTAAAATTGCGACTATCTTCCAAGACCCTATGACAAGTTTGGACCCAATTAATACAATCGGTAGCCAAATCACTGAAGTTATCGTTAAACACCAAGGAAAAACAGCTAAGGAAGCTAAAGAGATGGCAATCGACTATATGAACAAGGTCGGAATTCCAGATGCTGAAAAACGTTTTGACGAGTATCCTTTCCAATATTCTGGAGGGATGCGCCAACGTATCGTTATCGCGATTGCCCTTGCATGTCGTCCAGATATCTTGATCTGTGACGAGCCAACAACGGCTCTTGATGTAACCATTCAAGCGCAAATCATTGATTTGCTTAAACCTTGCAAAATGAGTACCACTTTACCATTATCTTTATCACCCATGACCTTGGTGTGGTAGCAAGTATTGCGGATAAGGTAGCAGTTATGTATGCTGGGGAAATTGTAGAATACGGTACTGTTGAGGAAGTCTTCTACGATCCACGTCATCCATATACTTGGAGTCTCTTGTCTAGCTTGCCTCAGCTTGCTGATGATAAAGGAGAATTGTACTCTATCCCGGGAACACCACCGTCTCTTTATACTGAGTTGAAAGGTGATGCTTTTGCCCTTCGTTCAGATTATGCGATGCAAATTGATTTTGAAGAGAAGGCACCTAAGTTTTCAGTCACTGATACCCACTGGGCTAAGACTTGGTTGCTTCATGAGAATGCTCCTAAAGTTGAAAAACCTGGGGTCATTGCAGATTTGCATGACAAAATTCGTGATAAAATGGGCTTTGCTCATCTAGAAGACTAGGAGGAAGGAAATGTCTGAAAAATTAGTAGAAATTAAAGATTTAGAAATTTCCTTCGGTGAAGGAAGTAAGAAGTTTGTCGCGGTTAAAAACGCCAACTTCTTTATCAACAAGGGAGAAACTTTCTCTCTTGTAGGTGAGTCTGGTAGTGGGAAAACAACGATTGGTCGTGCCATTATTGGTTTAAATAACACTAGTAAAGGTGAGATTATCTTTGATGGCCAGAAAATCAATGGGAAAAAATCTCATAAGGAATCAGCAGACTTAATCCGTCGTATCCAGATGATTTTCCAGGACCCTGCAGCAAGCTTGAATGAGCGTGCGACGGTCGACTATATCATCTCTGAAGGTCTTTACAACTACCACTTGTTTAAAGATGAAGAAGATCGGAAAGAAAAAGTTCAAAAGATGATCCATGAAGTTGGACTTTTGAAAGAACACTTGACCCGTTATCCACACGAGTTTTCTGGTGGTCAACGTCAGCGTATCGGGATTGCCCGTGCCCTTGTGATGGAACCTGATTTCGTTATTGCGGATGAGCCAATCTCTGCCTTGGACGTATCTGTACGTGCGCAAGTTTTGAACTTGCTCAAGAAGTTCCAAAAAGAGTTGGGCTTGACTTATCTCTTTATCGCACATGACTTGTCAGTTGTTCGCTTTATCTCAGATCGTATCGCAGTTATCTATAGGGAGTTATCGTTGAAGTGGCGGAGACAGAGGAGTTGTTTAACAATCCTGTCCACCCCTACACTCAAGCACTTCTATCTGCTGTACCGATTCCAGATCCAATCTTGGAACGCAAGAAGGTCTTGAAAGTTTACGATCCTGACCAACATGACTATGAGACAGATAAGCCATCTATGGTAGAAATTCGTCCAGGTCACTATGTTTGGGCTAACCAAGCGGAAGTTGCTCGATACAAAGAAGCTCTTAAAAAATAAACAGATTAGGAGAGGACCGAATGGTCTTCTCATTTTTAATAGAAAAATTCCCCTTCTACTTACTTGTAAAAGGGGATTGTATTGTAATTAACGTTTAGACCAGGTACGTTTCATAAAGAGTAGCAAAATTGGGTAAATCTCTAAGCGGCCTGCAATCATTGCAAAGGAGAGGAGGATTTTAGAGATGGGACTAAAGATGGCAAAACTAGAGGTTGTACCTAGAATAGGTCCGATATTGTTAAAACAGCTGAAGACAGCACTGGTCACGACTAGAAAATCATTGCTATCAAGACTGACGATAAAGATGAGAGAGAGTATAATCATCACGTAGATGGCAAAATATTTAAGAATCTTGTGTTGGGTATCCTTATCAATCACGGTTTTATTGACATGCAGAGTCAAGACACGGTGAGGGGATAAGATGGACAGAATCTGATTTTTGGCAATTTTTGTGAGGATGAGTCCACGGATAATTTTGAGACCACCAGCAGTTGAACCAGCTGAGCCACCGATTCCCATGAGGAAGAGGAGGATAAACTGGGAGAAGAGGGGCCAGTTGGTAATATCTCCGTAACCAAATCCAGTTGTCGTGATGATATTGGAAACCTGGAAGAGAGCCATTTCAAAACTCTTAGAGACACCTTGATAGAGGTGGAGTGTATTAAGAGTAATCAAGCCTGTAGACACGAGGACAATAATGACATAAGCCCGCAGTTCTTCATCTCCAAAGAAGGCCTTGACCCGACGGAGCATGAGGAAGTAATAGAGGTTAAAATTGACCCCGAAAACCAGGACGCCAAAACTGACAAGATAGGTAATCAGGGAACTGCCATAGTGGGCAATTCCATCGTTGTAGACGGTGAATCCTCCTGTACCAGCTGTTCCCATAGCGATGACAAAACTATCAAACAAGGGCATACCTGCTAGATAGTAGATGACAACAAAGAGGGAGAAGAGTCCGAGGTAAAGGAGATAGAGGATCTGGGCAGTGTTTTTCAGCTTGGATACAACCTTACCAAAGACAGGACCAGGGACCTCTGCTTTCATCACCTCTAGGTGACTATTCTTAGCATTGTCCATAATGGCAAGCGCAAAGACGAGTACCCCCATCCCTCCGATCAAGTGGGTAAAACTTCGCCAGAAAAGGAGAGAACGACTGAGAACGGAAACATCGTTCAGAATAGTTGCTCCTGTAGTTGTAAAACCAGAACTGATTTCAAAGAAGGCATCAATGACACTTGGGATTTGTCCTGAAAGACAAAGGGTAAGCCACCAAAGAAAGACCAGAGAATCCAACAGAGGGCAACGATTAAGACACCCTCCTTGGCATAAATCCGTTGATTTTTTGGTTTTCGTAAAACGCCTAGACCACCGAGAAGGACTAAAATTCCAATCGTAGAAAAGAGAGCGATAAATACTTGACTGGATTCTCGGTAATAGGTCGCTACGCTGACAGGAACTAGGAGGAGAATAGCCTCGATTAAGAGAAGTTTTGAGAGGAGGTAACGAATCATACTTTTATTCATTTTTTACCTCTCAATCAAATCATAAATTTTGGTGATGTTTGGCAATAAGGTTGTCACGAGTAACTTGTCTCCCACCTCAAGCATATCCTCTCCAGTAGGGAAGATTGTTTTTCCTTTTCGGATAATGGCTGCGATGAGGACCCCTTTTTTTAATTTCAACTGTGATAGAGGTTTGGCAGTCATTTTATTAGCTTCCTTGATATGGAATTGGAGAGTTTCAATTTGACCGTTCGCGAGATGGTGCATGGCTTGAAGATCTGAATACTGAGCGTTTACTCGACCACGGATAAAGTGCATAATGGTATCCACTGCAATGCTTTTTGGTGTGATGATACTCGAAAAATCAGGCGCGTGGATAATCTCTAAAAGGCTTGTTCGGTTAACCTTGGTGATATTTTTATGGACGCCAACACGGTCAAGAAACATAGAAGTGATGATATTTTCCTCATCAACTCCAGTCAATGTTGCGACTGCATCATAGTGGGGAGCACTTTCTTCTAGTAAGATATCTTTGGCAGTCCCATCTCCTTGTACGATATAGAGATTTGGGAATTTTTCGCTAAAGAAACGAGCTCTTTCAGGGTTAATCTCGATGACCTTGGTGTCGATGCGGCTGTCTTTCAAAATGCCAAGTAGATAATAAGCAATTTTTCCAGCTCCAACGATAAGCAAACTTTTCACTGCACGCGATTTGAAATAGTTGTGGAAAAGCATCATATCCACACGATTTCCCGTAACAAAAATCCTATCCTTGTCCTGGATGGTGACATCACCACTTGGAATCATGAGTTGATGGTCTCTTTCCATAGCACAGACAATGATGTTGCCAAATTTTTTACGGAAGTCTGAGATTGGCATTTGACAAAGACCGCTAGAATCTTTGATAACAAACTCCATCAGGCTGACACGACCTCCAGCAAAACGCTCAACTGAGAGGGCATTAGGGAAATCGATGATATTCGAGATGGCACGGGCTGCTAAGAGTTCTGGGTTAACGATAAGTGAAAATCCAAGAATATTTTTCTCTTTAAAATAGGTATTAGAGTATTCAGGATTTCGCACTCGAACGATGGTTTCTTTAGCGCCCATTTTTTTAGCAAGTACCGCTGAAATCATATTCACTTCATCGTATTCGGTTAGGGCGATAAAGATATCGCACTCTTGAACACCGGCTTGCTCCAAGATGGCAAAGTCAGCACCATTTCCAAGGAGGCCCATGATATCAAAGCGGCTGACAATATGGTTAAGTACAGCTTCATTTTGCTCGATGAGGACAACGTCATGGTTTTCCGCAACTAGTGAACGACAGAGGGCGAAACCGACTTTCCCTCCACCAACAAGGACAATTTTCATATAAAAAACCTACTTTTTCATGTTCAAGATGTAACTATCATACCCTTTTTTAGCAAAAAATGCACTTGCCAAGCCGATTTTTAGGGGAAGAAAGAACTTTTTCAAGTTTTTGAAGATAAATTTGCTTAACTTCTATAACAATGTCTCTGATTTGAAGTGATTTTACTCTTTTACTACTCCTTTTCAGAAATGGAATGACCAAACATGAAAATATCATCAAAAAAAGTAAAAAAATCAAGTCGTTTCTATTGACATTGATTCTGAAAGTGTTATACTAAGAAAGTAGCTTCGCTGATTTACTTCAAACCTGTTGTGAGGTAAGTTAACGACGCCTTAACCACGCTGTTTGCTGAGCTTGACTCCGGGCAGTGTGGCTATTTTTTTGCAATGATAAAAGGAAGCCCGTCATGACAAATCACATTGTATTATTCGAGCCTCAGATTCCACAAAATACAGGTAACATTGCGCGTACTTGCGCTGCGACCAATTCTCCCCTCCACATCATCAAACCAATGGGCTTTCCTATTGATGACCGCAAGATGAAGCGGGCTGGTTTAGATTATTGGGATAAGCTTGAAATTCATTTTTATGATAACTTGGCAGACTTTATGTCTCAGATGAAAGGACAAGTTTACCTGATTTCCAAATTTGCAGAAAAGGTCTATTCTGAGGTAGATTTATCGACTGACGAAGACCATTATTTTCTCTTCGGGCGTGAAGACAAGGGGTTGCCAGAGGACTTTATGCGTGAACATCCAGAGAGAGCTCTCCGTATCCCTATGAATGATGAGCATGTTCGCAGCCTCAATGTGTCTAATACGGTCTGCATGATTGTCTATGAGGCTCTTCGTCAGCAGAACTTTGCAGGTCTTGAGCTTGTTCACACCTATGAAGCAGATAAACTGAAATAAACAAAATGCTTGCACTTGCAAGCGTTTTTTGTTATGATTAGAGGGTCTTCAGGGCTGGGTGTAATTCCCGACCGGCGGTGACTTTAATACTCTTCGAAAATCCAATTCAAACCACGTCAGCTTCGCCTTGCCGTACTCAAGTACAGCCCGCGGCTAGCTTCCTAGTTTGTTCTTTGATTTTCATTGAGTATCATTAGGAAAAAATTTTTCCTTTAAAACTTTGTTGACAAGTTTTGCCTAACTGGAAGTTATGCCTACAGCTTGTCGCCTAGTCTAAAAGAAAAACCTCTATTTCCTTCCCTTAAAGAAGTCCGCGAGCGCAAGCTGATGTGGTGCGATTCCGCAACCGACAGTATAGTCTGGATGGGAGAAGACGAAAGAATGGCTTTGTCTGTTCTGATGAGTTTATAGAGAAGTTGCAACCGCTTGCTCAAAAGAGTGAGAGGGAACTTTTGGGATATAAAAAGTGAGAATAGATAGAGGGATCCTTTCCAACTTCTTCTGATTTTATAGAAAATTGGAGGAACCTGTTATGACAAACACACGTCGAATTTCGACCATTGCGATTTTATCAGCCATTTCATTTGTGCTGATGTACTTTGACTTTCCGCTCTTGCCCGCGGCAACCTTCCTCAAGATCGAGTTTAGTATCTTGCCAGTCCTTGTGGGCTTGGTGGTGATGGATTTGCCAGCTGCTCTAGGAATTCTCTTGATGCGCTCACTCTTGAAGTTGCTTCTGAATAGCCAGGGAGTGACTACCTACATTGGTTTGCCAATGAATATCGTAGCTCTGGGAGTTTTTGTTATCGCCTTTGGTTTAATTTGGAAAAAGGAACGCAGCACCCTTCATTTCCTACTAGCATCTCTAGCGGGAACTATTGGATTGACTGCAGCTATGTTGGTTCTCAACTATGTTTATGCGGTTCCTTTGTACGCGCAGTTTGCTAACTTTGATATTGGAAAAATTTTGGGACTTTCCAACTACCTCATGACCATGGTATTACCTTTTAACTTGATTGAAGGTGTAATCTTTGCCGTTTCATTCTGGTTGTTATACGTCCTCTTGAAACCAACCTTAAAACATTATGAGAGATAAACAAACATTTTTAATGAAGGGCAGTTTTGCCCTTTTACTTTTCGTCCTTCTTGGCTATATGGTTAAGTTCTATCCTGAAACGCTGGTCGGTTTTGACCAACCGATTCAGACTGCCCTTCGAGGAGACTTGCCAGATTATTTGACAGTTCTGTTCCGTGCCCTTACGCATTTGATTGATATCCCTGTGATTATCACCTGGGTTGTCATTACAGCCTTTATCTTTTATCGTAAGCAGTGGAAGATAGAAAGTTACTTCATGTCGGGCAATCTAGCCTTAGCTGGTCTTTTAATCGTGACCTTTAAAAATATTTACCAGCGCCCACGACCAGCTATCTTACAATTGGTAGAGGAGAAGGGGTTTTCTTTTCCAAGTGGCCATTCTCTGGCAGTAACGCTGATGGTAGGCACTCTGATTGTCATTCTTAGTCAACGAATTAAAGATCCAGTCTGGAGAAAAATCGTGCAAATCGTGCTAGGTTTCTACCTAGTCAGTGTGCTTCTATCTCGGGTCTATCTGGGAGTCCACTACCCATCAGATGTTCTTGCCAGTTTCTGTGTGGGCTTGGGAGTCTTATTTATCGAATTTCCTTTCTATGACAAGCTTCGCTTCCAATGGCGATTTAAAGGCAAGCAGAAGTGAGTATCAAATTCCCTCGAGGAGAAAGAAATGAAAGTCAACATAAAAGATCTTCATCCGAGTCAACTATACTTATCAGAAAAGAAACTAGAAGGCATCCAGACACTTTATCAGTCGGCAGAAATAATCAATGTTGCTCCAATCAGTATTCTTGCGTTCGGAGATTACTTGTTAATTACAGATGGGCATCACAGGGCTTATCAGGCTTTATTGGCAGGTAGGAATACGATTTCTGCTGAGTGGGATAGAGATGGTGGCGATGAACTGTATCATCTCTATGCGCAAGCTTGCGAGGAAAGAAAGATTTACTCTGTCTTTGATTTAAAAGACCGTATCCTAGCTCAAGATGAGTATGAAGCAAAATGGTATAACTGGTGTGATGGTTTTAATCAAGCAGCAACTCTTTTATTGAAAAGGAAAGCAGATGAAACAGACCCTGCAAATAGGTGATGCATTGTGTCTTGTTCCTTTTTATACTGAAATTAGTCTAATCTAACTTGTTTTTTAACTAAAAATCTGATAAACTAAGTAGTAATTGAATAGGAATCCGCAAGACTAGTATCTCAGGGGAAGTATATCAGGGAGGAGAGCCGTGACTGCAAGCTCTCTATATGAAAGTTGGGTGAATTCACTTGCGCATGGATTTAGAAATGAAGGTCTGACTTGTCAGATGAAAACGGATGGTACCGCGTGTCAACGCTCCGAGTGGAGTTTTTTTGGCATGTGGTTTTCTTTTTATCTACGAGGGACTTGATGGAGGAATTATGTCAACTATTGAAGAACAATTAAAAGCGCTTCGCGAAGAAACGCTGGCTAGCTTGAAGCAGATTACTGCTGAAAATGAAAAAGAGATGCAGGACTTGCGTGTCTCTGTCCTTGGTAAAAAAGGGTCGCTTACTGAAATCCTCAAAGGGATGAAAGATGTCTCTGCTGAGATGCGTCCAATCATCGGGAAACACGTCAATGAAGCGCGTGATATCTTGACAGCAGCCTTTGAAGAAACGGCTAAGCTCTTGGAAGAAAAGAAAGTAGAAGCTCAACTAGCAAGTGAGAGCATCGATGTGACACTTCCAGGTCGCCCAGTTGCGACTGGTCACCGTCACGTTTTGACACAAACCAGTGAAGAAATCGAAGATATTTTCATCGGGATGGGGTACCAAGTCGTGGATGGTTTTGAAGTGGAGCAAGACTACTACAACTTTGAGCGCATGAACCTTCCGAAAGACCACCCAGCCCGTGATATGCAGGACACGTTCTACATCACAGAAGAAATCTTGCTCCGTACTCACACGTCTCCAGTTCAGGCGCGTGCTATGGATGCTCATGATTTTTCAAAAGGTCCTTTGAAAATGATCTCACCAGGGCGTGTGTTCCGTCGTGATACGGACGATGCGACCCACAGTCACCAATTCCATCAAATCGAAGGCTTGGTTGTTGGGAAAAATATCTCTATGGCAGACCTTCAAGGAACGCTTCAGTTAATCGTTCAAAAAATGTTTGGTGAAGAGCGTCAAATTCGTTTGCGTCCATCTTATTTCCCATTCACAGAGCCATCTGTTGAGGTGGATGTTTCCTGCTTCAAGTGTGGTGGAGAAGGCTGTAACGTATGTAAGAAAACAGGTTGGATCGAAATCATGGGTGCCGGTATGGTTCACCCACGTGTCCTTGAGATGAGTGGTATTGATGCGACAGTATACTCTGGTTTTGCCTTTGGTCTTGGACAAGAGCGTGTAGCTATGCTCCGTTACGGAATCAACGATATCCGTGGCTTCTACCAAGGGGATGTCCGTTTCTCAGAACAGTTTAAATAAGATTGAAACCTGAAACACAGTCCTAAACAGTCGCTCACATTTCATATAGTTAAAAAGAAACGACTGACTCGAAGAAAAAGAAAGGAATTGAAAAGGTCTTACTTGGTGGGAGCTTAGAATCAGAATTATGTTAGTATCTTATAAATGGTTAAAAGAGTTGGTGGACATTGATGTACCATCACAAGAGTTGGCTGAAAAAATGTCAACCACAGGGATCGAGGTAGAAGGTGTCGAATCACCTGCTGCTGGTCTCTCAAAAATTGTCGTCGGTGAGGTCTTGTCTTGCGAAGATGTGCCAGAAACTCACCTCCATGTTTGTCAGGTTAACGTCGGTGAAGAAGAAGCCCGTCAAATCGTCTGTGGTGCCCCAAATGTGCGTGCTGGTATCAAGGTCATGGTGGCACTTCCGGGAGCTCGTATCGCTGACAACTACAAAATCAAAAAAGGAAAAATCCGTGGCTTAGAGTCACTTGGGATGATTTGTTCACTTGGTGAATTGGGTATTTCTGACTCTGTTGTACCAAAGGAATTCGCAGATGGCATCCAAATCTTGCCAGAAAATGCCGTTCCTGGGGATGAAGTCTTCTCATACCTAGACTTGGATGATGAAATCATCGAACTGTCTATCACACCAAACCGTGCGGATGCCCTTTCTATGTGTGGAGTGGCTCACGAAGTGGCAGCCATCTATGACAAGGCAGTCAACTTTAAAGAATTTACTCTTTCAGAAACTGACCAAGCTGCAACAGATGCTCTTTCTGTGGGCATTGAGACAGACAAGGCGCCTTACTATGCAGCTCGTATCTTGGACAATGTGACTATCGCACCAAGTCCACAATGGTTGCAAAACCTCCTTATGAACGAAGGCATCCGTCCCATCAATAACGTAGTGGACGTGACAAACTACATCCTGCTCTACTTTGGTCAACCTATGCATGCCTTTGACTTGGATACCTTTGAAGGAAGCGAGATTCGTGTGCGTGAAGCGCGTGCTGGTGAAAAATTGGTGACCTTGGACAGTGAAGAACGTGACTTGGAAACAAATGACATAGTCATCACTGTCGCAGACAAGCCAGTAGCCCTTGCAGGTGTCATGGGTGGTCAAGCAACAGAAATCTCTGAAAATTCTAGTCGCGTTGTCCTTGAAGCTGCTGTTTTCAATGGCAAATCGATTCGTAAGACTAGCGGACGCCTCAACCTTCGTTCGGAATCATCTTCTCGCTTTGAAAAAGGCATCAATGTGGCAACTGTTAACGAAGCCCTTGATGCGGCGGCTAGCATGATTGCTAATCTTGCAGGTGCGACGGTGCGTAAGGGTATCGTTTCAGCAGGTGAGCTTGATACTTCTGATGTAGAAGTTTCTTCAACCCTTGCAGACGTCAACCGTGTCCTTGGTACAGAACTTTCATACACTGATGTGGAAGATGTATTCCGTCGTCTTGGCTTTGGTCTTTCTGGAAATGCAGCTAGCTTTACAGTCAGCGTACCACGTCGTCGTTGGGATATCACCATCGAAGCTGACCTCTTTGAAGAAATCGCTCGTATCTATGGTTACGATCGTTTGCCAACTAGTCTTCCGAAAGATGACGGTACAGCTGGTGAATTGACTGCGACACAAAAACTTCGCCGTCAAGTTCGTACCATCGCCGAAGGAGCAGGATTGACAGAAATCATCACCTACGCTCTAACAACGCCTGAAAAAGCGGTTGAGTTCACAGCTCAACCAAGCAAGCTGACAGAACTCATGTGGCCAATGACTGTGGACCGTTCAGTTCTCCGTCAAAATATGATTTCAGGTATCCTTGATACGGTGGCTTATAATGTGGCTCGTAAGAATAAAAACTTGGCCCTTTACGAGATTGGAAAAGTCTTTGAACAAATAGGTAATCCAAAAGAAGAACTTCCAAATGAAATCAACAGCTTTGCCTTTGCCTTGACAGGCTTGGTGGCTGAAAAAGATTTCCAAACAGCAGCAGTTCCAGTTGATTTCTTCTATGCTAAGGGAATCCTAGAAGCATTATTTACTCGCTTGGGGCTAGAAGTGACCTATACAGCAACAGCTGAGATTGCTAGTCTTCACCCAGGTCGTACAGCTGTGATTTCACTTGGTGACCAAGTTCTTGGTTTCCTTGGGCAAGTGCATCCAGTCACTGCTAAGGCTTATGATATTCCAGAAACGTATGTAGCGGAGCTCAATCTTTCAGCCATCGAAGCTGCCCTTCAACCAGCTGCTCCATTTGTGGAAATCACCAAATTCCCAGCAGTCAGTCGTGACGTGGCCCTACTCCTCAAGGCAGAAGTGACTCACCAAGAAGTTGTAGATGCTATCCAAGCTGCAGGCGTGAAACGTTTGACAGATATCAAACTCTTTGACGTCTTCTCAGGTGAAAAACTGGGACTTGGAATGAAGTCAATGGCCTATAGCTTGACCTTCCAAAATCCAGAAGATAGCTTAACAGACGAAGAAGTCGCACGCTACATGGAAAAAATCCAAGCATCACTCGAAGAAAAAGTGAATGCAGAAGTACGTTAACTCATCAATCCATCCTTCGGGGTGGATTTTTGCTTTTCAAAATGACAATTCAGGATCAAAAATGGACAATTGAGGAGTAAGAGCACCTGTATGCACTTTAATGGGCTATAATTGTTCTATCACTTGGGTACTCAAAATCCTTAGAGAGTTTAGTTTTTAAGGAAGGATGAACAAGATAAAAATGTACATAAATCCTTGTAAAGGCTATCAAAAAGGAGTATAATAAGTGCAACATATTTCGGAGGTGGAAAATGCTAGAAGTAAGAAATCTAGAGAAAAGTTTCGGTTCCAAGCAAGTCTTGTTTGGTGTCGATTTTCAGGCAAGTCCAGGACGAATTTTGGGACTGGTAGGGAAAAATGGTGCTGGGAAAACAACGATTTTCCACAGTATGTTGAAATTTTTGGACTATCAAGGAGAGATCATTCTGGATGGGCAGGAGATTCGTCAGGAGACCTACGCTCGGATTGGCTATCTGCCTGAGGAACGCAGCCTTATGCCTAAATTGACAGTCCTTGAGCAAGTTCGCTACTTGGCGACTCTAAAGGGCATGGATGCTAAGGAAGTCAAGGAAAAACTCCCTCAATGGATGGAAAAATTGGAAGTGAAGGGCAAATTGACCGACAAAATCAAGAGCCTCTCCAAAGGGAATCAGCAGAAAATTCAGCTGATTATCACCCTGATCCATGAGCCTGACTTGATTATCTTGGATGAACCTTTTAGTGGTTTGGATCCAGTCAATACTGAGTTGCTCAAACAGGTCATCTTGAAAGAGAAAGAGCGCGGTGCAATCATTATCTTTTCTGACCATGTTATGACTAATGTCGAGGAGCTTTGCGATGATATCCTGATGATTCGAGATGGGCGTGTAGTCTTGCATGGACCGGTCCAAGAAGTTCGCAATCAATACGGGAAAACGCGTCTCTTTGTTTCAAGTGAACGAAGTAAGGAAGAATTGGAAAATCTTCCTCATGTCAAACAGGTGAGCTTGACCAAGCAAGGTAGTTGGAAATTGATCCTCGATGACGAGAGCGCTGGAAGGGAACTCTTCCCAATCCTGACTCAAGGTCAATATATCGCGACCTTTGACCAACAAGCTCCAACAATCGATGAAATCTTTAAACTAGAATCAGGGGTGGAAGTATGAGAAATATGTGGGTTGTAATGAAGGAAACCTATCTTCGACATGTCAAGTCGTGGAGTTTCTTCTTTATGGTGATTTCGCCGTTCCTCTTTTTAGCCTTATCTGTAGGAATCGGTTATCTCCAGGGTCTTCTATGGCCAAGAATAGCAAGATAGCAGTAGTGACAACGGTGCCATCTGTGGAAGAAGGGCTCAAGGGTACCAATGGTATCAACTTTGATTACAAGGATGAAACCAGTGCCCAGGCTGCTATCAAGGATGAGAAAATCAAGGGTTATCTAACCATTGACCAAGAGGACAGTGTCCTCAAAGCCGTCTATCATGGTGAAACCTCTCTTGAAAGTGGCATCAAACTAGCAGTAACCAATAAGTTAAATGAACTGCAATACCAACTCAATCGCTCAGCAGCCAATTTGTCTCAGGAACAGGAAAAACGCCTGAGTCAAACCGTTGATTTTACTGAGAAGATTGATGAATCCAAGGAAAACAAAAAAATTGTTCAAACCATTGCGGCCGCAGGGCTTGGTTTCTTCCTTTATATGATTTTGATTACCTATGCTAGCGTCACTGCTCAAGAAGTGGCTAGCGAGAAAGGAACCAAAATCATGGAGGTGGTCTTCTCTAGTATCCGAGCAAGTCATTATTTCTACGCTCGCATGCTGGCTCTGCTTCTTGTGATTTTGACTCATATTGGCATTTACGTCGTGGGTGGGCTTGCTGCTATTCTGCTCTTTAAAGATATCCCTATCTTGGCACAATCTGGTATTTTAAACCACTTGGGAGAGGCCTTCTCGCTCAATACCTTATTGTTTGTCTTGATTAGTCTCTTTATGTACGTTGTTTTGGCAGCCTTCCTAGGATCCATGGTTTCTCGCCCTGAGGATTCAGGAAGGCCTTGTCGCCATTGATGATCTTGATTATAGCAGGATTTGTCGGTGTGACTTCTCTAGGTGCTGCTGGTGACAATTTAGTTCTGAAAATTGGTTCCTACATTCCTTTCATTTCGACCTTCTTTATGCCGTTTAGAGCTATAAATGGTTATGCAAGTGGTCTGGAAGCTTGGATTTCTCTTGCCATAACGGTTGCTTTTGCAGTCACTGCGACAGTCTTTATCGGACGTATGTATGCCAGCCTAGTCCTTCAAACGGATGATTTGGGAATCTGGAAAACCTTTAAACGTGCCCTAGCTTATAAATAGGAGAGCCTCGCGAAAGCGAGGTTTTTCTAGATGTTAAACGCCAAAATCAGTAAAAATATTTTTCATATCTATTGACTTTTAGTAGTAAAATTTGGTATGATAGTAGACGGTATTGTTTACCCCATTTGTAAGGCCCCGGAACCTTTCAAATACCCCGCGGACCGGAACATCCGCCCTGTAAACAAAAACGATATTCATATAGGAGAAATCATGAACAAAACTACATTCATGGCTAAACCAGGCCAAGTAGAACGCAAATGGTACGTTGTTGACGCAACTGATGTACCTCTTGGACGCCTTTCAGCAGTTGTTGCTAGCGTACTTCGCGGAAAAAACAAACCAACATTCACACCACACACTGATACAGGTGACTTCGTAATCGTTATCAATGCTGAAAAAGTTAAATTGACTGGTAAAAAAGCAACTGATAAGATCTACTACACTCATTCAAACCACCCAGGTGGATTGAAACAAATCTCTGCTGGTGAACTTCGTTCTAAAAATGCAGTACGTTTGATCGAGAAATCAGTTAAAGGTATGCTTCCACACAATACTCTTGGTCGCGCTCAAGGTATGAAATTGAAAGTATTCGTTGGAGCTGAGCACACTCACGCTGCACAACAACCAGAAGTTCTTGATATTTCAGGACTTATCTAAGGAAAGGAACAATAAAGTATGTCACAAGCACAATATGCAGGTACTGGACGTCGTAAAAACGCTGTTGCACGCGTTCGCCTTGTTCCAGGAACTGGTAAAATCACTGTTAACAAAAAAGATGTTGAAGAGTACATCCCACACGCTGACCTTCGTCTTGTTATCAACCAACCATTCGCAGTTACTTCAACTGTAGGTTCATACGACGTTTTCGTTAACGTTGTAGGTGGTGGATACGCTGGTCAATCAGGAGCTATCCGTCACGGTATCGCTCGTGCCCTTCTTCAAGTAGACCCAGACTTCCGCGATTCATTGAAACGCGCAGGACTTCTTACACGTGACTCACGTAAAGTTGAGCGTAAGAAACCAGGTCTTAAGAAAGCTCGTAAAGCATCACAATTTAGTAAACGTTAATTCGAGAGAATTACTATACTTACAGAGAGCACCTTTCGGGGTGTTCTTTTTTATATTTTCATACTAAAATGGTGCAATTGACACAGTTGTTGCGACTTTAGTCGCTTACAAATGTGGCTGCAATCTGACAAAGTCAGTTGCCTCAAAACGTTAATCAATACGATTATATCAACGTTTACAGACATTCAAGAATTTACTCTTGGATGTCTGTTTATTATGTGACTATTAGTCCGTCTCGCTCCGTAAGGTGCGAGACAAATAAACCACCCGCTATGCGGGTGCGCATCGAAGGTTATACCAAAAAAACTCCAAACGCGATACAATAAAGGTGTTCAAGCCAATTGTAAAGCGAAAGGAGAAAAATATGGCACAAAAGGCACATAGTTTATCACACACAAAGTGGATGTGTAAATATCACATTGTGTTTACCCCTAAGTATAGACGAAAAGTGATCTATAATCAATATCGAAGTAGTTTAGGCGAAATATTTCATCTTTTGTGCAGTTATAAAGGTGTTGAAATTATCGAAGGTCACTTGATGCCTGATCATGTACATATGTTAGTAAGTATTCCACCAAGGATAAGTGTTTCAAGTTTCATGGGATATTTAAAAGGTAAAAGTGCACTCATGATGTTTGATAAACACGCCAACCTCAAGTATAAGTTTGGAAATCGGCATTTCTGGGCAGAAGGTTACTACGTGAGTACAGTGGGACTTAATGAAGCCACAATTAAGAAATATATTCAAGATTAAAGAAATTATCCAGTGGATGATTTCTTCACGAGTATGAAAATTCGAGAACGAGTAAAGCATGATATAGCACTAGATAAATTAAGTGTAAAAGAATATGAGGATCCCTTTAGGGATAGTGGTAAGTAGTACCAAAGTCTCTTTAAGAGGCAAGTGACGAGTCAAGAGCAATGAGGCTTGAACAACGTGAAAGCCAGCGTCTTTAGGCGCTGGCTGGTAATTTGGGCTTATAGCCCTGGTGCAAACCACCCGTCTAACGGGTGGTTATGATTAAGCAAAGTCTTCCCTAATTTTCGAGTATATTATTGATAGCCATATTTTTTTAAAGCTTCTTGATAAGCCTTGCTATCTTTTTTATAGTAGTCGTGTTTCATACCTGAGATATCGACAGTAAATACATCATCTTTAAAAAGTATAACTTTTTTGTAAGTTTAATAATGTTTTCTCCTAATAATTTAATGGTTGATTTTTTTCTTTGTTTATAGTAAACCCTTCGGCCTCTCCATGTTTAATAGTTCCCGTATCCCCAGATATAACAAAAAGCTACTTCATTTCTATTTTTCGTTTATCCAGTAATATTCTCTATCTAAGGATATATTTGATTGCTTAGAGCAAGAGATTAGCAAAAAAATGCAGACATAGATACCAATATTAATGCGATTAATTTTTTTCATCTTAGTTCCTTCTTTCAACATTATACCAAATAAATATTACAAGTATAATATATATGCTGTTAGTTACTATTAAACATCTTTCGTGAAAATACTTATTTTTTTCGGAAAGTTTTTTTAATATCCGTTAGTTATTTAAGATTTGCAAAAGAGAATATTGAGAAAAAAATAAAGTTAAATGATATCTAATTTTATTTATATGATATAATTATTATATGAATCTCAGGAATTCTGAATACTGTTTGTTAATAAGAGATTTCTATTGCTAATTTAAAAAGGAGTATACGATGGAAGGAAATGTATCAGAAGAAAGTCTGCTGCCAAGAAATTTATCTAAGGGAGTAATTTTAGATGAGTATGTAATTAAATTTTTTTAAGAGAACACAACTTAAATAGTTTCGCTAGATTAGCTGAGTTTTCAAATGAGGTGGTTAAGGAACTAGAGAATATTTTTATTTTTGATAGATTCAAATGAAATAGATTTGATAGAGGTGGTTCGTAAACTAGAGGATGCATTACTATATTTTTCAAAAATATTACTTTCGTCTATGATTTTTGATAATAAAGATGTTCAGAAGTTGCTGGTAGAAATTTCATCATGGCTTGACAAGGAACAGAAGTTGCTGGTAGAGATTGAATTATTGAGTTATAATGAAAAAAATTGCTGGAACAGTCTCTTTCAGTAAAGAATAATGATAAAAAAATGGAGTAATATTGAAAAATAAAAAAAGAAAAAAATAAAAAAACAGATATTAGAAGAATTATTTTCGAAAGTATTGGATACTATTGCCGAACTTCAAAATGAACAAATTGAAGATATAGAAATAGATGATATTGTTAGAATTATTAACGAAAAAAAGAATACACAGACTTAAGAAAAAAATCAAGTTTTTTTCTTTCTCATGCTTTTTGTAGATAGATTATATACTTTAGGGCTATTTTTTTATATTTTTTTCTAAACAAAATGTTTACCTATACGTAGATTGGATGCATCAACCCAAAAAGTTCAAAAACTAAAAAAACTTAAAAAGTAATCTAATTCAAGAAATTATCAAGTCTGATCAATTACTTTTTCTAAGAACTTTAAATAGTGAGTTAGCTCTTCAAGGAGGGAAAAAGACAAATACGAGAATGGTGTGCATGGGAAATTGGTACTTTTTGATTATAAGACAAATGGATCAGGCGGAAGTAGATTTTTATATTGATAGATTTAGACAGAATAAACAATCAAAAAGTAGAAGTCAATTGATTCAGGATTTTTCAACCTCTTGTGGGAATAAAAAAATGGGAATCTTTATTAGAAAGAATAGGATTTATAATGGACAAGGAATTATTTATAAGAGAGTTTTCAAAAAGCTATTCATGAAGGGAATGCAGCTATTTTCGCAGGTGCAGGAACATCTGTGAGTGCTGGCTTTGTTAATTGGAAAGAACTAGTACGCCCGTTTTCAGTAGAAATTAAACTAGATATTGAGAAAGAAACGGACTTAATAGGAGTGACTCAATATTATATCAATACTAAACGAAACAGAGCAAAGGTTAATCAGAGGATATTCAACACATTTTTAAGTCGAGAAGCAGAAACAGATGTTATGAATTTATTAACACGTCTTCCTATTTCAACTTATTGGACAACTAATTATGATACAGTAATTGAAAAAGGTTTGGAAAACAACCACCGTAAGGGTGATATAAAGAGGAAGGAGACGAATTTAACATACAGTGTTCCTGATAGAGATGCGGTGGTTTATAAAATGCATGGAGATGTAATGTTACCTGAAGAAGCTGTCATTTCAAAAGATGATTATGCGAGATATAGTGATGATCACTCATTATTTATAACTGCCTTGCATGGTGATTTGGTTTCTAAAACCTTTTTATTTGTTGGATTTAGCTTTGAAGATCCTAATTTAGATTCTATTTTAGGGAAATTACATGTTTTACTAAAAGAAGATACAAGAGAACATTTTTGTATTCAAAAGAAAGTTTCAAAGTCTGATTTTTATGATCCAGAAGAAGCTGAAGAAGTTACTAATGATAAGTTTGCTTATGCTTTAATCAAACAAGATTTAAAAATCGAAGACTTGCGACGTTATGGTATAGAGACAGTTTTTAGTTGATGAGTACTCTGAAATACCTGAACTAATATTAAGGATTGAGAAGGAGTACCTAAAAAAATACAATATTTATTTCCGGTAGTATTTCAAGCTATGATACAACTTGGAGCGAAGAAAGTGTAAATAAGTATTGTTATGATTTGTCTAAGTATCTTGTTTCCCAAAAATTATAAGATTATATCAGGGTTTGGTCTTGGGGTAGGGAGTAGCATTATTAATGGAGCTCTTGATGAAATTTATAAAAGCAAATATAGACATGTAAATGAGCATCTTGGTTTATTCCCTTTTCCACAATATGAGAATGGGGAAAAATCTTTACAAGAGCGTTGGACGGAGAATCGTAAAAGAAATGATAAGCTCAGCAGGAGTATGCATTTTTATATTTGGCAACAAAATAGATGCTAATGGAGAAATAGTAGATGCAACTGGTATGTTGGAAGAATTTTATTTAGCTAGTGAAACTGGTAAAATAATAATTCCAATAGGATCTACAGGATTTACTGCAAAAAAAATTTTTGACAGGATGAAAGCATCGGATAAATTTAGGTATCTAGATAAATATTGGGACATATTAGAGTCTGGAGATGATTCAAAAAAAGTTTTTTTCTGCAATTGATAGTATTATTAAAGGAACATGATAATGGCAACAAAAAGTATTTATTTCTTTTTCGTTATAGTGATGGGAAAAAAATATTAAAGATGAATTAGTTGATTTATTTGATGAATCTACTGAGATAATTAATAGATCAGAAGATGTTGATAGAAACCAAATGAGTGAGGAGACTATTCAGAAATATCATATGAGAAGTTAAAAGATACATCAGTTACTATCCTATTATTAACACCAGAAGCTGTTTCTTATAAAAAAAGGATTGGTATGGGGAATATGATGATTGGCTTTACGATGAACTAAGATATTCTTTAGAAGATAGAACTAATAATAGAACAAATGGTGTGGTTGCTGTATATACAGATGGTGCTAGAGATAAATTATTTATAGAGGATAACCATTATTGCTCGTGTTGTCAGCAGAATCAACCTTGTAAGATATTAAAAGATTTTTGATAATTTAGCTCGTAAGAATATGCTAAATATTAAACCTAACTTTAAGAAAGAACTATGTAATAATCTTTATAGTGATGAATATGATTCTTATATTTCTTTGGTTAGTTTAGAGGTATTTAAAAAAAGATTATAAAAAAATACATTGATAATGCAAAAGAGAAAAGGGACAGACTAGAAGAGTTTGAAATAAAGAAGAGAATGGATTAAAGAATATAATAGAAAATAGCTTTCAAAAATACTTCCTCTATTTTTGGACAAAAAAATGAATGGTATAATAAGGCTAATTCAAATTGCTGGAGAGAATATTATGTTAGCAGATAAAGAAATGTTCTTCAAAGTGGAAGATACCCTCCGTGAGCGAGGGATACTTGAAAAGTTTGAAGAGGAAAATGGAGAAATAACTGGTCATATGATGATTACGATGACGGAAATACCTCCTGAATTAGGAATTGATAAAGTTAGCGATAATATGCGTGCTTTTTGTGCTTCCTTTGATTTCTATGATATGATGATTGGAATTGCATTCGATTTAGACACAATGGAACTTATTCCTCAAATATGGTTCACTCCTCAGACTGATGATGCTGTGGAACCTTCTAGTGAATGGATAGAATTTTTTGTAAAAACTCTGTGTGAGAATATATCCGAAGAGGGTTTTGGAGTACCAATATATAGTTTTTTAAATGACCACAGCGACCTTACAATTGTTCCAACTAAATCATAGAAAAGAGACCTTGCTAAACCAGGTCTTCAGGTTGATAAAGAATTTGTCTGGTATAATGGGGGTAAGATTTGTATTTTTTTATCAATATTATTGAGATAAGATTCCGAAAGAATAATTTATACTTTCGATGTTTATTAGAAAATTGAGAAGAGGTTATTAATTATGAAAATTAAGCAATTATATGATTTCTATAAAAAAATAAAAAGATATAGACTGTCCATTAACTGAGGCACTTATGAGAGGAGGTTATCTTCAAGCAAAAAGGAACGGGCTATCGAAAAAGAACAAATAGATGATATGCCGTCGCAATATATCCATTTAATGAATTATTGTGAGAAGCATATTATACATAATGGTAAAAAAACAAGGATTTTTCCTAGGTCTGTGAAATGTGGTGAATTGATATTTTGGATGGCTGAAGCTTCCAAGGCTGTAAGATACGAAAAAAATTAGATAAGTTAAAGGATGAAATTCTCGAAAAATATAAGTATGATCGTAGAGCTGGAAATTCTATAATACATAATACTTGTTTTGATAAGACTATTTCTCTTATTGAAGTTGAAATGTCAGATAAATGATAAGGGGTATGTAATCTTTTCAGATATAGTGAGCTTCCCATTCCAATAAAATAAACTATTGATTTAAAAATACTTCCTCCCTGTCCAAATTTGGATAGGGTTTTTTTCATTATTTAAAACTTGCAGTAAGGTTTCAACACTTGTTTTTAAATTGAATAGTTCAGCTTGTATATCGTTGCTAGAATGATTATTTTTCTATATAGTTACAATGTTGTTTGATATGCCATAAGACTTTTTGAATGTTATTTTTCTTTTGTATTTTTCATGGTTATATCATATCAAAAGAAATTATATAGTTCCTCTAATAATTCTCAAATGATTAAAAAAATAACTCTGAACTGTCTATACAGATTATAAACAAGTATTTTAAAATGTTTTACGGATACAAAAAGAACACTCGAGTGTAGTATTCTTTTAAATTAAGCATAGCTTTCTCTGATTTTTTTGAGTATATTATTGATAGCCATACTTTTTTTAAAGCTTCTTGATAAGCCTTGCTATCTTTTTTTATAGTAGTCGTGTTTCATACCTGAAATATCTACAGTAAATACATCATCTTTAAAAAGTATAACTTTTTGTAAGTTTAATGATATTTTTCTCCTAATAATTGAATGGTTGATTTTTTTCTTTGTTTATAGTAAACCCTTCGGCCTCTCCATGTTTAATAGTTCCTGTATCCCTAGATATAACAAAAAGCTAATTCATTTCTATTTTTCGTTTATCCAGTAATATTCCCCATCTAAGGAGTTATTTGATTGCTTAGAGCAGGCTATTAGCAAAAAAATGTAGACATAGCTACCAATATTAATACGACTAATTTTTTTCATCTTACTTCCTCCTTTCAACATTATACCAAATAAATATCACGAGTATAATATAGATATTGTCAGCTACTATTAAACATTTTTTTCGAGAAAATATAAATCTTTCGGCAAAAATGAACTGTATATGTTTGGATAAAATCCACTGTTTTACCACTTGACCCTTCTATTAATAAGTTGTACACTATGAATATATGTCACTGTGTAGAGGTTATTAAGATGAAGAGAGATATGGATTTATGCCGTTTGATACTTTTTAAAATTGAGGATGAGTATAGATCAACTGCGTTGATTAATTTACAAATTGACGGATATGATGTAGAAACAATAGCATACCATTGCGACTTGTTGTTTGATGCGGGTTTAATAAAAAGTTATAAACCAACGTATGCTAGTGATGAAATCTATTTTTTTAGTGTTGGTGCTTTGACTTGGGAGGGGCATGATTTTCTAGATAAAATAAGAGAAAACACTATGTGGAATAGGACTAAGAATAGTATCAAAGAAAATGCTCTACCTATGACTTTGGAAGTAATTAAAAGTGTAGCAACCAGTTTTATAAATGATCGGCTAAGTAAATTTTTAGATGGCTCTTTATAGGAATAATAAATTTCCCCTATTTCAAAGCAAACTTATTCAATTTTTTTGAAATAAAAAAAGCAGTACAAGTCTGCTAAATTTTTGATGTAAAGCTATTTATAGATTACTTGAAATCAAACCTTGTCAAACCAGGTCTAAAAGAAAAGCTCGTAAAAGCATCATAATTTAGTAAACGTTAATTCGAAAGAATTACAATACTTACAAAGAGCACCTTTCGAGGTGTTCTTTTGTTCAGAATCTCCAGGTGCAGTTGTTAAAATTTGATTTTCCCAGTGGACAATCGTCCACTTTTTTTATATAATAAAACTAAACCGAATTGGTTGAGTTTAGAGATATAAGCTCAACCGTCGATTTGTTTTTCTAAGAGAGGTATTCTCAATAAAACATCACACTAGGAGGCGAAGTATGTATCAGCCAGAAAAACTCAAGGCTCGGAGGAAAGAGTTAAAACTGACACAGAAGGAAATTGCAGAGGAATTAGGGATTAGTTTTCAGGCTTACTCGGCTTGGGAACGTGGAATCAAGGAACCATCCAAGGAGAAGGTTGCCCAGCTAGAGAATATTTTAAAGGTAGCAAAAGGGTATTTTACTCAGATTGAGATTGTTCGTCTCTACAATAGTCTCTCCAAGCAAGGGAAGGACAAGGTTGTACTCTATGCTCGCAACCTAGCTCAAGAGGAACAAACTCAGAAGGTGACAACCATGCCAGAGCGCCTCTACGAGTACCGTGTCTATGAACGTATGTCAGCAGGGATCGGGGCTTCGGTCTATGATGACCAGAATTTTGATACGGTTTACTTTAACGAGGAGTTGGCCCATGATTTTGCATCTTGGGTATCTGGGGACTCTATGGAGCCTAAATATCAAAATGGTTCGGTGGCTCTGATTCGAGAGACGGGATTTGACTATGACGGGGCAGTTTATGCAGTGGTCTGCAACAACCAGACCTATATCAAACGGGTTTATCGGGAGGAAGATGGCTTGCGTCTGGTATCGATCAATCCTAAATACAAGGACATTTTCATCTCCTATGAAGAAGATCCTCGGATTGTGGGGATTATCGTTGGGAATTTTGTGCCAATGGAGGGCTAGCCTATGGGCTACTTTGATTATTCCAGAGAGCCCAAAAGTGACATTGCCTTTGTCGATATGAAATCCTTTTATGCCAGTGTCGAGTGTGTGAAAAGGGGCTTGCATCCTCTGAAGACCTCGCTTTGTGTCATGAGTCGCGCGGATAATTCAACTGGTCTTATCCTAGCTTCCTCTCCCATGTTTAAGAAGATTTTTGGCAAGTCCAATGTTGGTCGGGCCTATGATCTGCCTTTTGATATCAAAACGCGCAAATTTTCTTATTACAATGCTCGAAAGCAAGGCTTGCCTACTGACTCAGACTATGTTCGCTACATCGAAGATTGGGCTCAAGTGACTTTGATTGTGCCTCCTAGGATGGATGAGTACATAGCGGTCAATATGGAAATCCAGCGAATCTTTCAAAACTATGGCAGTCCAGATGATATTTATCCCTACTCTATTGATGAAGGTTTTATTGATCTGACTAGTTCGCTCAACTATTTCATCCCAGGCAAGAGTCTCTCTCGCAAAGACAAGCTGGATCTGCTTTCTGCCCACATCCAGAGGGATATTTGGAGGCAGACAGGGATCTACTCTACGGTGGGGATGTCCAATGCCAATCCCTTACTGGCCAAGTTGGCTCTGGATAATGAGGCCAAGCACACTCCGACCATGAGGGCCAACTGGTCTTACCAGGATGTGGAAGAGAAGGTTTGGGCCATTCCCAAGATGACGGACTTTTGGGGGATTGGCAGGCGGATGGAGAAACACTTGCATGCTCTGGGGATTTTTTCCATCAGAGAATTGGCAACCAGTAATCCAGACCAGCTACAGAAGGCTCTGGGTCAGGCTGGCCTGCGTTTGTGGTTTCATGCTAATGGGATTGATGAGAGCAATGTTCACAGGCCTTATAAAGCCAAGTCTCAGGGATTAGGCAATTCTCAAATCTTGCCGAGAGACTACGTGAAGCTACGGGATATCGAAATTATTCTTCGAGAAATGGCGGAGCAGGTGGCTATTAGGCTGAGAAGGGCGGGCAAGAAAACAACCCTTGTCTCTATCTATGTTGGTTTCTCTAAGCAGGAGGTCAGGTCGTCTATTCACACACAAATGAAGGTCGAACCGACCAATAATACAGCTGTCTTAACGGATTATGTTTTGAAGCTATTTCATAACAAATACACTTCTGGAGCGGTCAGAAGTGTCGGAGTCAACTATTCAGGATTTGTGGACGAGCCCTTTGGCTTGATCTCTCTCTTCGATGATGTTGACAAGTTAGAAAAAGAAGAAAGGCTCCAGACGGCTATTGATGCCATTCGGGAACAATTTGGTTTTACCTCCCTTTTAAAGGCCAATGCACTGGAAGAAGCCTCTAGGAGTCTTGCCAGAAGCAAGCTGATTGGGGGACATTCTGCTGGAGGATTAGATGGACTAAAATGATTGATCGTTCTTATTTACCCTTTCAATCTGCGCGTGACTATCAAGATCCAGGGATGCAGAAGTGGATGGGCTTTTTCCTCTCAGAGCATACTAGTTCACTCGGTGAAGAGAAAAATCGGGTTGCTTTTTCGACGAGTTTGAATTCCGTTGAGAAGCTACTCTTGCTTTCACAGCTTTATGTCGGGCAACTAAAGGGATGCTTTGTTGTCAAGGGAAAGAAACAGAAAGCCACTATCGTCGGCGAGGTGAGCGAATTATCATCTCAAACTCTATCTATTAGGACCAATGAGGGCTATAGGCTGGTAGAGCTAGCAGATGTCCTCGAAATTCGACTGTGGGAGGAGGGAGTTTATGACTAGAAAAGAGTTGTATGAAAACAAACTGCAGATGGATTATTTTTCAGAAGCCTATATTCGTTTTGAAGAGGATTTTCAAAAATACTCTGCCATGAATGTGCCACTGACTTTTTTGATCGATGACATTCTACGCACCATGGCGATGAATCAGAAAAACTACTTTGTCTTAAACAAGGAAAATGCCAAGGATGGGCGGGAGCATCGCTTTTACTTTAGGGTGGTGACAGAAAAAGAGTGCCCCAGAAATCGAACCTATGCATACGCTGGACTCAAAAATAGTAGTCAGTGACTAGGTGTGGAAGAGGGAAGTTTGATTTAGGAAAGATGGCTTGTGAACGTCAGAAAATCTCATGGTATTGGAATTCGAAACACCATCCTATATCTGTGGAGTTTTTGCAGAACTTATGATGGTAGTTCTGATGTGATAAGACCAGGGGCACTCTCTTTTTTAGATGAGCGTTTATTTGAAAACGTGGTTGGATTTGAGAACACCTATTCTCAATGATCATCTTACTTTATAGATTCATACCAAAACATCCATGTGTATTTGTGGATGTTTTTTTATTTTATAGATAGAAAAAGAGAAGACCAAATGGTCTTCTCAACGGGGGAACTGAATAATTAGAAAGAATCAATCAAAGAGGGTTATTAGTCTTTGAAATTCTTTTGGAAGATGAGGAGAGATAAGATAGAAGTAATGGCTGCCAAGAAGAGGAAGGCAGTTGTTTCTTGTTCCCCAGTTGCAGGGAGTTCTCTTTCCTTGTCTTCTTTGATTGTAGCTGTAACAGGAGCTTTTTCATCTTTTGATGGTGAATTGTCTGTTACGGCTGGAGCAGGTTTTTCAGTCTCTCTTGGTAGAACATACTCAGGAAGAGTCACAACTGGTGGTGCCTCTGTTCCAACTGAGCTTTGTTTGCTACCTACCTCAATCACTCGATCTTGAGCTGGGGTTGCTTCTGTTTGGAGAACCTTACGATTGTCGCCGTCCACTTCAACATACTCAACTAAGAGACCGTCTTTTCCTTCTGATAGAACTTGCTCTTTTCCTTTGTCTAATTGTGGGTTTTCGCGACGGATAGTCTTGAACGGTACTACCTTATTGACGATTTCCAAGCTTGGAAGTGTAAAGACAAGGTCTTTAACCCCTTCCTCAGGACTTGAAGAAGTAATTGGTTTCTCAGGCTCAGCAGGTTTTTCAGGCTGAGCCGGTTTCTCAGGTTGAGCAGGTTTTTCAGGCTCAGCTGGTTTTTCAGGCTCAGCTGGTTTTTCAGGCTCAGCTGGTTTTTCAGGTTCAGCTGGTTTTTCAGGTTCAGCTGGTTTTTTTCAGGTTGAGCCGGATTTTTCCGGTTGAGCCGGATTTTTCCGGTTGCGCCGGTTTTTTTCCGGTTGAGTAGGTTTTTTTCAGGCTGAACTGGCTTTTTCAGGCTGAGCTGGTTTTTCAGGCTCAGCCGGTTTTTTTCCGGTTGAGCCGGATTTTCCGGTTGCGCCGGTTTCTCAGGTTGAGCAGGTTTCTCAGGTTGAGCAGGCTTTTTCCGGTTGCGCCGGTTTTTCAGGCTCAGCCGGTTTTTTTCCGGTTGAGCAGGCTTTTTCAGGCTGAGCTGGACTTTCCGGTTGCGCCGGTTTTTCAGGCTCAGCAGGCTTTTCAGGCTGAACTGGTTTCTCAGGCTGCGCTGGTTTCTCAGGCTGAGCAGGCTTTTCAGGTTGAACTGGAGTTTCCGGTTGCGCCGGTTTTTCCGGTTGAGCAGGTTTTTCCGGTTGAACTGGATTCTCAGGTTGAGTTGGTTGTTCCGGTTGCGCTGGCTTTTTCAGGCTGAGCCGGAGTTTCCAGTTGAGTTGGTTTTTCAGGCTGAGCTGGCTTTTTCAGGCTGAGCAGGTTTTTCCGGTTGAACTGGATTCTCAGGTTGAGTCGGATTTTCAGGTTGAGTCGGATTTTCAGGTTGAGTCGGATTTTCAGGCTGAACTGGTTTTTCAGGTTCAGCAGGTTTCTCAGGCTGAGCCGCTTCGAGTTTGTTGATTTGTTCGAGAGCGGTTTCTAGTGCTTGATTGACTGCTTCCTGAGTTTTAGCTTCTTGGATTGCAGCAATGGCTTGGTCAGCAATTTCTAATAATTTCTTTTTAGCTTCCTTGTTGGATCCAAGCTCAGCGACTTTTTTTCTCGATAGCTTTTTGTCAAGCTGTCCATAGCCTTATCGTACTCAATTTCCGGTTGTTTTGGTTCAGCTGGTTGCTCAGGCTGGTCAGGTTTCTCAGGTTCTTCTGGCTGTTCCGGTTGCTCTGGACTAGGCTCCTCTTGGCCTCTTTGATAGTTCTCATCCTTGGATAGGATATCTTGTAGGGCACTGACCGTCAACATGACATCTTGAACATCCACTGCATCAGCACTGAGTTGGTTTCTCAATTTTTCTAGATTTGCTTGGAAAGCTTGGCGTGCAGTAGCCGTATTTTTTTCAAGCCTGCTGGATCAAAGTTGGACAGATCGTCTTTCCATTTAGAGATAGACTGGATGATATCTGCCTTGCTGTAGAGTTCGCTACCTTCGCCACGAGTGATAAATTGGTCCACTTGAATACCGATATTTTGAGACAAATCGTTTCGATCAGGATCTAGTTGAAGGGTGACTGCGTGCAAGTTTTTCGTCCAGACCTTTTAGGCTAACCAGAGTTTGATTGCCTTGGCGTTGGGCTGCACGACCGCTAAAGTATTTCTTACCATCAATAGTTGAAGCATTTCCCATGCCATCTTGGTAAGGAACTTCTTTGCCATCTAGGAAGACTTTGTAGATACCATGATTTGGATCGACATAGCCCTTGATATCAAGTCCAGTACCGTAGAAGTAGGCTGTGACAGTTGTCTTTTTCTTTTGCTCATCAGTTAAGCGACCAAAGGAAGCCCAAGACTCCGTTTTTTTGGTACTTGTCTGCCGAATTGTTTTTCATGGTGCCAGCCAGAACTATAATCCAACTGACTAGCTTGGTCATCATAGCTTGTTTGGTCCTTGATCAGCAATTCGGCTTTCATCACTTGGATGGTTGCATCGGTAGCGAAACCGAGCAGGGCACCATCAGTGACAGAAGTGAGCTTGGCTTTGAAGTCAAAGACAGAGTCGGCTTGTTCTGTAAAAGTCAATCGTTGGGATGGTAACAGTCTTTTCTGTTTCTCCGTCTTTAAAGGTCACATCTTGAGTTGTATCTTGGTAAACTTTACCGTGAACTCCAGTTCCAGGTTCTGTGATGAAGCGAACAGTAGCAGCTCCCTTGCTTCCACCAACACGTTTAATCTTAACAGTGACGGGTTTTTCCTTTTTTTCGACTTCGTAGTTAGTAGACTCGAGTTCAAACATCCCTTTGCTATCATTGTTTAGGGTGTAGATTCCTTCTGTAGCAATTGGTTCGCCTGTTTTGTTTACAAGAGTAATAGTATGTTGACCAGGTGCTAAATCGCCTGTCTCAAAGACTTTTTGGCTACGTTTACGGCTAGCATTCTTAGTTTGCACATCTGCAACCTTTTGACCATCAACGTAGACGGACATTTCTCCATGACCTGGGTCGACTGTAGAGACGACATAGGCCTTGGTTCCTGTGAAGGTATAGCTTACTTTGGCATCTTTTTTTGTTGGTCCACATAGAAGTGCCACGAACACCTTCAGATTCATTGTACCAAGTTGTTCCGGCTGTATCTGCTGTTGTGTTTGAGTGGTATTCCAGTCCAAGAGGGTAGCCATCTGTCTTTTCAATGCTGCTTGGTGTCTTATAGACTGAGAAGTTGGTCAAGATAGGAGTTGCTTGTGCTCCAGTGATGGTCACACGGATTTTTTTGTGCCTCTACAGGCTTGCCTTGAATCAAGCGACGGTAACCAACGGTCGAACCTTCACCGTAAGTCACCCAGCGTCCGTTGATTTCGACTTCAATCTTGAAACCAGAGATACGTTGCCCTTTGGCGATGTCTTCCTTGAGTTCAACGACGTCAAAGCGTCTCTTTTTGTCCCAAATCGACTGTAAAGCTACCAGTTGTGGCATCATTTGAGAGCGCCCAGCTGGTGTCATCTTTACCGTCTGTGAGGTGGCTTTCTTTGTAAAGGTGGTTTTGACGAGTCGAACTTGCTGTTACAGTGGCACCTTTGGCAAAGTCAGTCGCATACATTTGGTCTAGGGTTGCCTTGAATTCCTTCAAGCGAGCCACATCTGCATCAGCGAATTTTCCTTCTTTATTTGGTGGAATATTGAGAAGGAGTGGCGTTCCACGACCAACAGACTTGAAGTAGATGTCCATCAACTCTTTGAGTGATTTCGGCTGTTGATTGTCGTGGTAGAACCAGCCTGAACGGATCGAAACGTCAGCTTCCCCTACAGAGTACATATCACCATCTGGGTCACCATGGTTGAGGTATTCGTTTTTCACATCGTCTGTGATGTTGGCCCGTTTGACTTTATGCCATACAGGGTCACCTGCGATCCCCCGTTCATTTCCGATCCAGCGAACACTTGTCGGTTGAGCAGAGAAGATGGCGATATCTCCTTCAGCTTCTTTGATGTATTTGAACCATTCATCAAAGGTATAGGTTACTTTTTGGGCACCGCTACCACGCGCACCGTCCATCCAAACCTCGATAAATTTCCCTTTATTACCGTATTTCGGATTACCAAGGATTTCTTTCAGTTGGTTGAGATAGTATTGGTTGTATTCTTTTTCGGTTGCAACATGGTATTTAGGATGGTTGGCATCCCATGGTGACAAGTAAACCCCCATATTCATGTCATACTTGCTAGCAGACTTGGAAACTTCTTCGAGAAGGTCACCCTTACCATCTTTCCATGGGCTAGCGGCTACGGTATGGTTGGTGTACTTAGAAGGGTAAGCAACGAATCCGTCGTGGTGCTTAACAACCATAATGGTTCGTTTGAAGCCAGTTTCCTTCAGAGTACGAATCCACTGGTCAGTATCCAAGTTGGTTGGATTGAAGTATCGGGGATCTTCTTTCCCATTTCCCCATTCAGAATTGGTATAAGTGTTCATTCCGTAGTGGATAAAGGCTGCCAATTCTTCCTTGTGGTAATCGAGTTGGGCCTTGCTTGGAAGAGGTCCATGATTGCCAATTTCGGTTTCTTTATCTTCTGGATGAGCCACTGGTTGAGTCGGTGTCGTTGGATTGGATGTATCAGCGACTGACTCGTATTCAAAGACGACCTCATTCACACCTTTATGCTGGATGGTTGCTTCCAGGCTAGTCTTGACTGGACGGTGGCCAGCAATGTCTTTTGCATGGAAGGTGTTGACAAAGGAAACATCGTACTCTTGACCGTCATTGTTATCAACTGTCGCTTCCGCTAGTTCAGTAGCGGTTCCTTTTTGACGGTAGTAAACTTTGAAGGAGCCTTTGTTGACTTTATAGACCACCTTGATGACACGGGTTCCAGGAGCTGTCTTGCTAACGACATTGTGGTTCCACTCGTCTTTTAGTTGCTTCTGAATCTCGACCCCATCGATGGAAATAATCTGGTATTTTTCTAGATTTGCTTGTAGAATTCGGTTGGAGTGATTGCTTTCTTGAAATCATAGTCAAAGCCAGTTCCCACTTCTGTTTTGTCTAAGAAAGTATCGTTTTCTTTAACTGTATTGCCTGCTTCGTCCACGTGCTGGATAACAACACGTCCGTAATCAATTCCCTTGACTAGAGTAGCGACACCGCTCTCATCAAAGGAATACTGATTTTCTCCGATGACAGCTGTCTTATTTCTAAGCATTTCACCTTCGGGTGTAAAGTAATAACGTTTGCCATTATCACCTTGATACCAGCCCTTGACACCATATTTGTCAATGATATCTTTGACCCATTTGAGTTGTTCAGGAGAGAGGACAAGTCCGCCACCAAAGCGATCTTTCTCAGGGACACCGTTGTCAACAGTTCCGTGTTGATGTACGCCGATGACTTTTCCATCACCATTGATAATTCCGCCACCAGACAAACCAGATACAGAAGTTGTTTGGTAAGTGATGCCAGTAGCTCCCTTGTCATCATAAGGATCAACGGATTTTACCTTGCCGTCAGCCTTATAGAGTTGGCCAGCTACGATAGGCTGTTTGAGTTCTTTCGAACTAGAGTCAGTTGGATAACCAATCGTGCTGACAGGGTCTCCTGCTTTGTAAGTCTTATGCTCAGCGAGTGGTACAAAAGTTGCTGCTTTATTTGGGCTTGCAATTTGTATAGGGACAGGTGATACAACTGCTGCCAAGTCATTTTGGTATCCCTTGCTAAACTCTTCTTTGTTCCAGAAGTGGATATCTTTTTCTTGGAAGAGTGTGGTATTTCCTGAATTTGGCTGAGAATTCTTAACAGGAGCATTGGATCCTAGATTGTAATAGAAGCGCGCGGAGTCTCCGCCGCGAACATGGCCTTCTTTATCTAAAAAGTTATGAGCAACTGTCAAGAAAACGTTAGGCGCAACAAAAATACCAGACCCAGAAACGATGTATCGTTGAGCTCCACCGTTATAAATGCTGTAGACCATAGTGGCAGCAGTTGCAGGTTGGCCTTCGTAGTTGATGTGTTTGAGGTCTTGTCCACCGTTAATGATGGCACGGTTTCCGTTCTCGGCTTCCTTTGGAGCTTCTTCCTTATCCTTTAGAATGCTCTTAGTTTCTACTTTTGGACTAGCTTTTTGGTCAACGATAGTAGTCGTATCGAGTTCTTTGACAGGTGTGTCGGGATAGGCACGGTCCTGAATGTCTTCAGGGAGCAAGTCAGCACTGTTGGTATCTGCAACAGGTGTTTCTTGTTTTTCAGCTTCTACACGACCTTCTTCTTTAGCTGGTTCAGCCTTGGTCTCTTCTATATCTGCGACTTGTTTAATTTGCTGATCTAAATTGGATGTCGTGGCAGGAGACGTTTCGTCTGCACGTACGGTTCCAGAAGCAAAAAATGCCAGTCCGACGATAACAGAGGCCACACCTACAGTCAACTTCCGAATGCTAAATGTTTGCCCTTTTTCAAAAAGGTATCGATTCATAATATACTCCTAGTTTTTAGAAAGGCAGTCAGCTACTGCCCGAGCCCAAGTCTGACTTGGTTACAACTTGATTTAAGGATAAAAACTCTCTGATAATTTGTAAGCCACCTTACCTCCTGTGCATAAAGCGCTTTCATTTTAAGATAAAAAAATTTAAAAGGTCATTTCTCCCTTAAAATGACTGGAAACTTTTAATATAACAAATATACTAAATTAATAAAAAGAATTGCAATAGCAAAAAAAGAAAAAAATAAATATAAATTAAAGAAAATCAGTTACTTTTTTTAAAGAAAAAAACGCATCCTTTCAAGGCTCAAACTAAATGAAAGGATACGTTTTAAAAAAAGAAATTAGAGTATTTTTTGGAGAAACTCTTGGATGGTTTTGGGGTCTGTTTTGGAAGAGAAGCGCTCAAGGACTTGTCCATCTCGGCCAATGAGAAACTTAGCAAAATTCCATTCGATTCGTTTTCCTAGCGGACCAGCTTTTTGGTCTTTCAACCAAACATAGAGAGGATCTGCTTCCTTGCCGTTGACCTTGACCTTGGCAAATCGAGGGAAAGTAGTCTGATAGTGTAGGCTGCAGAAGCTATTGATTTCCCCTGCGCTGCCGGGTGCTTGTCCCATAAATTGATTGCAAGGGAAATCCAAGATTTCAAAACCCTGCTCTTGATAGCGTTCATAGAGTTCTTGAAGTCCCTGATACTGGGGCGTTAAACCACATCCAGTAGCAGTGTTGACAATCAAGAGAACTTTACCACGATAACTCTCCAGTGGAGTTGCTTGGTCGTTTTGGTTCAAAACGGAAAAATCATATATGCTGGTCATTTTTCTATATTTTCCTTATGCGTTACTGGTTCAGAGTGTTTTACCTCGTGTTCCGATAAAAAGGCGTAGGTCATGGTTCCAAAGATGGCACCAATACCCAATCCCAAGACTAGTAAAGGGAGCATTTTATCGAAGTGGGAGAGATTGTCCCAGAAGGTATTGAGGGGAAGATGCTGAACAAAGAGTTTGTGAAAGGCTGATAAGATAAACAAGCCAATTGGAATACTGATGAATACACCCCAACTACGAACTTTGATCTGGCTTTGCTGTGGCTTTTGTGATGGATTTCGGACTGGTCATCCTTGTCTAAATGTAAGTCGCGAACTGCTAGTCTCGCCCTAGATGCGAGGACGAAGATAAGTCCAAAATAGAGGTAAGGTATGGCATCTCGAACCAACTCTATGAAGCGTCCAAATAGGAGATAGAACAAGAAGAGTAGGAGGGAGGAGTAAACGATTTGGATCAAGGCACGGGCACAAGCCTTGTAAATCATCTCTTGACGGCATTCATCAAAAGGCCCTTGTATGTGAAAGAATAGTTTGAGTAAGCGAGTGGTGAAATCTTCTTTTTTCATGGGAGTGTTCTCCTAAATGAGCGATTTTTGATTGACTTCTTTAAAGAGTTGATAGAGAGTATAGCAGTAAACCAAACTAAAAATGATACAGATTATTAGAAATACCAGATATCTCCAATCCATAGGATTTGTTAAAAGTTGTGGAAAGGATACGAGGATAAAACAGAGAGAAGCGTTTAGAAGACGTATTTTTTTTGATTGGATTTTCTGGAATCTCTGTCCCTTGTTCAATACAGGAAGGAATAAAAGAAAGATAATCAAGAAAGGATGCTCAATATGTCCAGAAAGTAGGAAAAAGGTAATAAAGATACTGATAAAAACATGACTGATCAGCAGTCTCGCTAGTGATTTCATAAGTTTCCTCCTAATCGTCATCTTGATCTTTCTTAGCTTTTTCAATGCGACGGGAGATGAGGAACTGTATGCTTGATCCGAAGAAGATAGAACCTAGAATGCTTGCTAAACCATTTCTTATAGTGAGAAGAGACTGAAAATAGTCCTGACTCTCACCTAGCAGTATATGGAGAAGAGGAGTTATAAAAAACATCCATAGGCCAAAGAACAGACCTGCTTTCAGACCTGGGTAGTGTAGTTGCTTACTTTCTTTCTCACTCAGCATATCTGGTTCAATAGTTGTAATCCCTGTTTTTTGCATTTGGTAGGTGAGATATCCAGCAACGATGAGGGCAATCACTAAAATCAGAGGAGGATAGACTAGAGCCACTAGTTGGGGATACTTATAGGCCAGAACGAGTGGAATAAGATTGCCAAATCATCAGATAAAAGAGGAAGATAAAGACTTGATTGCCGATGCGGTCAGCTTCGCGTCGTTTGTATTCGTCAAGTGGATCAGAAATACCGTAAGTGCGTTTGATCAGTTTTTCAGTGAAGGTTTCTTTTTTCATGAGTTTGCTCCTTTTTTAAAATCGTCCTCCCAAAAGAGACTGTTGAGGTCAGTTTGGAGGCTACGGGCGAGATTGAGACAAAGTTCCAGAGTTGGATTGTACTTGTCGTTTTCAATCATATTGATGGTCTGTCTCGAGACACCGATATCTTTGGCGAGCTCGAGCTGGGAAATGCCTAGTTCCTTGCGGAATTCTTTGACACGATTCATCTGTTCTCCTTTCTGATTTATGTCGTATATATTTGACTATATTATATTCTTTTGGAGATAGCGTGTCAAGTATATACGACATTTTTTTGAGAATTTTTTTCGAAGAAACTTAGCCTTGTCTGACAAGTGCAAGCTGGTCAGATTTGTGGTAAAATAGATAGGATATGACAAAAGAATTTCATCATGTAACGGTCTTGCTTCATGAAACGATTGATATGCTTGACGTAAAACCTGACGGTATCTACGTTGATGCGACTTTGGGTGGAGCAGGCCATAGCGAATATTTATTAAGTAAATTGAGCGAAAAAGGGCATCTCTATGCCTTTGACCAGGACCAGAATGCCATTGACAATGCGCAAAAAAGGTTGGCACCCTATATCGAAAAGGGAATGGTGACTTTTATCAAGGATAACTTCCGTCATTTGCAGGCACGTTTGCAGGAGGCTGGTGTCCAGGAAATTGATGGAATTTGTTATGACTTGGGAGTGTCCAGTCCTCAGCTGGATCATCGTGAGCGTGGCTTTTCTTATAAAAAGGATGCGCCATTGGATATGCGGATGAATCAGGAAGCTAGTCTGACGGCCTATGAAGTTGTCAATCATTATGACTATCATGACCTGATTCGGATCTTTTTCAAGTATGGTGAGGATAAGTTTTCTAAACAGATTGCCCGTAAGATTGAACAAGCGCGTGAGGTGAAACCAATTGAGACAACGACAGAGTTGGCAGAGATTATCAAGTCGGCCAAGCCTGCCAAGGAGCTCAAGAAAAAGGGCCACCCTGCCAAGCAGATTTTCCAGGCCATCCGAATCGAAGTCAATGATGAGCTGGGTGCGGCAGATGAATCCATCCAGCAGGCCATGGACATGCTGGCTCTGGATGGTAGAATCTCGGTCATTACCTTCCATTCGTTGGAAGACCGCTTGACCAAGCAGTTGTTCAAGGAAGCTTCAACAGTGGAAGTTCCGAAAGGCTTGCCCTTCATTCCAGATGACCTTAAGCCCAAGATGGAATTGGTATCCCGTAAACCAATCTTGCCAAGTGCCGAAGAGCTAGAGGCCAACAACCGTTCGCATTCAGCCAAGTTGCGCGTGGCCAGAAAAATTCACAAGTAAGAGGAAAAACATGGCAGAAAGAATCGAAAAAACAAGCCAGTTATTGCAAACGAAGTTTAAAGGTTTTTCACGTGTGGAAAAGGCCTTCTATGTTTCGATTGCTGCAACAATGATTATCCTGGCAATTAGCGTTGTGTTTATGCAAACCAAGCTACTACAAGTTCAGAATGAATTAACTAAGGTTAATGCTCAAATCGAAGAAAAGAAAACAGAGCTCGACGATGCCAAGCAAGAGGTCAATGAATTGATTCGTTCAGAACGTTTGAAAGAAATTGCAAATTCTAAGGATTTGCAGCTGAATAACGAAAATATCCGAGCAGCGGAGTAAGATATGAAACAGTGGAAAGAAAAAATCATCCGTTATGCCGTTCGTAATCGCAAATCTCCAGAAGAAAACCGCCGAAGAGTAGGGAAAAGCCTGAGTTTATTGGCTGTCATACTCTTCGCTGTCTTTTTAGTCAACTTTGCGGTTATTATTGGAACGGGTAAAAAATTTGGTAAGGACTTGGTTCAAGAAGCGAACAAGGTCCATCAAACAACCAAGACGATTCCTGCAAAACGGGGAACTATCTACGATCGTAATGGAACGCCTATTGCTGAAGATGCGACCTCCTACAATGTCTATGCAGTTATTGATAAAAAGTACAAATCAGCAACAGGCAAAATTCTCTATGTAGAGGATTCTCAATTTAATAAGGTAGCTGAAATTTTCCATAAATACCTAGATATGGAGGAGTCCTATGTCAAAGAACAACTCTCTCAGCCAGATCTAAAACAGGTATCCTTTGGTACCAAGGGAAATGGGATTACCTATGCCAATATGATGGCTATTAAAAATGACCTCAAAACAGCTGGGATTGAAGGAGTTGACTTTACAACAAGCCCTAACCGTAATTATCCTAATGGACAGTTTGCTTCATCCTTTATCGGTTTAGCGCAACTCCATGAAAATGAGGATGGCACCAAACGTTTGATTGGGACATCTGGTTTGGAGAGTTCTTTAAATAGCATTCTTGCGGGGACTGATGGGATTATCACTTATGAGAAGGATCGTCTGGGGAAATATTGTTCCGGGTACAGATCAAGCTTCCCAACAAACGGTAGATGGAAAGGATGTGTACACAACCCTTTCTAGTCCCTTGCAATCCTTTATGGAAACCCAGATGGATGCCTTTCAGGAAAAGGTAAAAGGCAAGTATATGACGGCTACCTTGGTCAGCGCTAAGACAGGGGAAATCCTGGCTACGACCCAACGGCCGACCTTCAATGCAGATACCAAGGATGGCATCACAAAAGACTTTGTCTGGCGTGATATTCTCTATCAAAGTAACTATGAGCCAGGATCCACTATGAAGGTGATGATGTTGGCCTCAGCTATTGATAACAACACCTTCCCCGGTGGCGAATACTTTAACAGCAGTGAATTGAAAATAGCAGATGCGACCATTCGAGACTGGGACGTCAATGAAGGGTTGACTAGTGGTGGCACCATGACCTTCTCTCAAGGTTTTGCCCACTCAAGTAATATTGGGATGACCTTGCTCGAGCAAAAGATGGGAGATGCAACTTGGCTGGACTACCTTAACCGCTTTAAGTTTGGAGTGCCAACCCGTTTTGGTCTGGCAGATGAGTACACAGGTCAATTGCCTGCTGATAACATTGTCAATATCGCCATGAGTTCATTTGGACAAGGGATCTCTGTCACCCAGACCCAGATGCTTCGTGCTTTTACAGCTATTGCCAACGATGGGGTTATGTTGGAGCCGAAATTTATCAGTGCCCTCTATGATCCAAATGACCAGTCTGTCCGTAAGTCTCAAAAGGAAATTGTCGGAAATCCTGTGTCAAAAGCAGCAGCGTCCTCTACTCGGGAGCACATGGTCATGGTCGGAACAGATCCTGTCTACGGTACCATGTACAACCACAGTACAGGAAAACCAAATGTCAATGTTCCAGGTCAGAATGTCGCCCTGAAATCAGGGACTGCTCAGATTGCCGATGAGAAGAATGGGGGTTACCTTACAGGTGAAACCAACTATATCTTCTCTGTTGTGTCGATGCATCCTGCAGAAAATCCTGACTTTATCCTCTATGTGACGGTGCAACAGCCAGTGCATTATTCGGGTATTCAACTTGGGGAGTTTGCCAATCCAATCCTTGAGCGAGCTTCTGCCATGAAAGAATCCCTCAATCTTCAGTCAACTGCCAAGAGCTTGGATCAGGTCAGCAAGACGACAAGCTATGCTATGCCAGCTACCAAGGACTTTACTCCGGGTGACCTAGCAGAGGAATTGCGTCGTAACCTTGTCCAACCAATCGTTATCGGAACAGGAACCAATATCAAGGAACTCTCGGTTTCTGAAGGAGATAATTTGGAAGCTAATCAGCAAATCTTGATTCTGTCTGATAAGGTCGAAGAAATGCCTGATATGTATGGCTGGACAGATGAAAATGTGCAAACATTTGCTAAATGGCTAAATATAGAAGTCGAGTGGGAAGGTAGTGGCAAAACGGTCAAGAAACAAAGTGTCCGTGCCAATACGGCCCTCAAAGACATTAAAAAAATGAAAATAACTTTAGGAGATTAAGATGATTAGTTCCATTAATGCTGGAGTTCTAGCCTTTCTATTGACCTTGATAGGTATTCCAGCCTTTATCCGATTTTATCGAAAAGCACAGATTACAGGTCAGCAGATGCACGAGGATGTCAAACAACACCAAGCTAAAGCTGGGACTCCAACCATGGGAGGTATTGTCTTCCTGATCGTTGCAGTAGTTGTGAGCTTCCTTGTCGCTCTCTTTACCCAACAATTAACCAACAATGTTAGCATGATTTTGTTTATCTTGGTTTTGTATGGTTTGGTAGGTTTTTTGGATGATTTCCTCAAGGTCTTTCGCAAGATCAACGAGGGCTTGAATCCCAAGCAAAAACTTGCTCTCCAGCTCCTTGGAGGAGTGATTTTCTACCTCTTTTATGAGCGTGGTGGCGATATGCTTTCAGTTTTTGGTTATCCTCTTCATTTGGGAATTTTCTATATTTTCTTTGCCCTTTTCTGGCTAGTTGGCTTTTCAAATGCGGTGAATCTGACTGACGGGATTGACGGCTTAGCAAGTATTTCTGTGGTGATTAGCTTGTCAGCCTACGGTGTGATTGCTTATATGCAAAATCAACTGGATATTCTTCTTGTGATTCTTTCCATGATTGGTGGTTTGTTAGGCTTCTTCGTCTTTAATCACAAGCCTGCCAAGGTCTTCATGGGTGATGTGGGAAGTTTGGCTTTAGGTGGGATGCTGGCAGCAATCTCTATGGCCCTCCACCAAGAATGGACCCTTTTGCTGATTGGGATTATCTATGTCTTTGAGACAAGCTCTGTTATGATGCAGGTCACCTACTTCAAACTTAGTGGTGGGAAGCGTATTTTCCGTATGACACCTGTCCACCACCATTTTGAACTTGGAGGATTCTCAGGCAAGGGCAATCCTTGGAGCGAGTGGAAGGTTGACTTCTTCTTTTGGGGAGTTGGACTTCTAGCAAGTCTCTTGACCCTAGCCTTTTTATACCTACTGTAAAACTAACTTTTGATGACAAAATAAAACAGGATGAAGGTGATCTTCATCCTGTTTTTGTGTGTTTAAAGGTTAGTTGGAGTCATCCTTTCTTCCTTTTAACATAAAAGTGGCTGTAAGGGCTAGGCTGAGGCCTGCTAAGAAGAGGAGTGGGTTGGACGATTCTCCCGTTGCTGGAAGTTGTTCTTTAGGAGAATGATTTTCAGCTTTAGCAAGATTCGGACTAGCTGAAAGTTGTTCAGCCTCGTGTGCCAAGGCTTCTTCATCTGAAGTACTTGGTTTTTCCTCAGTGTTAGAGCTTGTTCCAGTTGCTTGATAGACGATAGCATAGGTACTGAAATGATTAGTGATGAATTCTGCCTTTCCTTCTCGAACGTCGAAATCAAGGGCTTGCAACTCCTTGTTCGGAGTAATATAGTAGATCTTTTCTACGTTAGCTGAAATAGGCAAGCGAACCAAGACAGAGCCTTTGGCTGCAAGCTATGATCTCTTGGATTTTTAAGTTGTAGGTCGTAAGCATCATAGGTCTTGCCAAAGAGTTCTTGAGCTAGGACACGTCGGCTAGAGATGTGAGAAATTCCTTCTAAGTCGGTAGCCCCACCGATGATTTCGACCCCTGTCTTTTTATCTTTCAAGGTGCGCAACTGATACTCAGGTCGGGTGAGGGTTGGAGCAGCCTGAACTCCACTAGTTCCGATAGGTTTGGTGTATTCAGGTTTTTCAACAGTAGGAGCTTCCTCTTGCCCAGCAGTTCCGATAGGTTGGGTGTATTCGGGCTTTTCTACAGTAGGAGACTCTTCTTGTCCCGCTGTTCCGATAGGTTTGGTATATTCTGGAATTTCAACAGTAGGTGGCTCTTCTTGCCCAGCAGTTCCGATAGGGTCGGTATACTCCGGAATTTCTACTATAGGTGGCTCTTCTTGCCCTGCGGTTCCGATAGGATCGGTGTATTCAGGTTTTTCAACAGTAGGAGCTGGTTCGTCCCCCTTGCTTGTAGTTGGCTGCTTCTCGTCCTTTTTAGTAAAGACGGCTACGACAGGACTGCTAGTGGTAGTTCCTTGAATAGCATATGCTTCTATCGCTTTTCCGGCTTGTCGATCAGTGGCATCAGGGATTGGGATTTGAACTTGATTGTCTTGGACTGATAGCACGGTCTGATCTCCACTTGTAACCAGATGCGTTTCATCCACCTTGCGTAAGACTAGAGGATCTTTGACACCTGGGAAGGTCACTGCGATGGCTTCCCAATCTCCAGCTGGTAGGCTTAAGGAAATGGTTTTGTCATTTTCCTTAAGAGGCGCGATGCTCGGACTATCTAGACCAACAGCAGGGGCTTTGATGATATCAAAGGAGTCTAGAGAAATTTTCTTGCGCCCTTCTGGGGAATCTGGGTCAACACGTAATGTCAGAGTGTGCGGACCGTCAGTAAGATTTGTAAATTCGCCAATAAAGGCCCTCTTTTCAGTTGCACCTGACGTATAAAAGTCTAGACTTGGCATTTCTTTGCCATCTAGTGTCACAAGCGCTTTACCTAGCTCGGTAGTTTTCAAGCCATAGATACGAATGCCTGTACCAGTAAAGGAAATAGTTGCCTGAGCTTCTGAAGCTGCACTAGAGTCGCTGTTGTTGATGTCAGCGTATTTTTCCGTACCACCGTAGAGTTCAGGGTCAGACCAGTCCTTAAACTGGGAACCATATTGGATGCGCGAATCACGATCATCTATTTTTTCAATCGTGTTACCTGCTCCTGCTAGAATCTTGAAGTAGTCTAATGAAATTTTCGAGCGCTCACTACCACGTCCTTTGTGCTCACGTTTAACACTAAGAGTCAATGTATGAGGTCCGTCAGACAATCCTGCGAAGCGACCAATGAGACTACCTTTTTCAGTTGCCCCAGCAGTATGGAAGTCAAGCTCTCCGACCTCTTTACCATCAATTTTAGCAGTGGCAAGGCCTAGTTCAGACGATTTCAGTCCATAGATTTCGATACCAACACCAGTGAAAGGAATAGTAGCAGTCACGTCTTTGTCTGAGTAGTCTCCTTTTGAAAGGTCAGCAAATTTCTCTGTTCCTCCAAACAATTCTGAGTCTGCCCAGTTTCCAAAGGCAGCTCCGTACTGGATACGGCTATCTCGGTCATCCATCAACTCGCTGTATGTTTCGACAGTGGCCTGCTCAGACACTTGTGTGGCAAGCTCGCCTAGCATAGCCTTGACGGTATAGGTATAGGCATGTTGAGGATTGAGTGATCGGTCAATAAAGTGGGTTTGATTGGTTACAAATTCTCTGGTCGCAGAAGTTTGGCCAGTTTCGTCTTTCACTTGTCTTTGGATGACATAGTGGGTAGCGCCTTCTATCTGATTGAAAGTGAGTTCGGCAGTGACTCCATTTTGTCGAACTGCTGTTAGACTGGTTACACGACCAGGGAAGTGTTCAAAGGTAATGACGTCACCTTTTTGTGTTGCCAGTTGGATGCGATTGTTTTTGAGAATCGTTGCCTTGACTGGCTTGCCATTGACCTTGATCTGACTGGCTTCGATGTTTGGATAGTCTACAACCAGGTCTCCGCCGACATTTGAAAGGAAGGACAAGCTTTGCAAGTTCTTATCTTTCCACTTCATGCTGACTTCAAAGTTACCTCGAGCAACCAAGCCAGAAACTTGACCGTCTTTCCATGCATCTGGAAGGGCTGGCAATGGTGCAATGTAGCCAGTGTGTGATTGGAGAAGCATTTCTGCCATCCCACTGGTTGCTCCAAAGTTGCCATCAATTTGGAAAGGCGCGTGGGTATCCCAAAGGTTTTCTAGGGTTGAATACTTGAGCTGTTCAGCGAGCAAGCGATGGGCACGGTTACCGTCCAACAAACGAGCCCAGAGGTTGATTTTATTGGCCTTAGACCAACCCGTACCACCATCTCCACGGTGGTTCAAGGTAGCACGCGCAGCTTCTAGATATTCAGCCTGGTCCTTGCTAAAGAGCGTACCTGGGAAGAGACCAACTAGATGGGAAACGTGGCGGTGATGATTTTCAATCCCTTCATTGGTGAATTGCGGACTGTCCTCCTCGTACCATTCCTTGATGCGTCCCTCTTTGTTGATGTGAAGCGGTTTGAGTTTGTCAAATTTAGCCTTGATCTCTGTGACTAAGTCTTTGTCGACATTCAGATGGTTGGCGACTTCCATGTAGTCGTGGAATAACTGCCAGATTAGCGATTGGTCAAAGGTATTTCCGATGGTAATGGTCCCGTGTTCTGGTGAGTAGGATGGAGAAGACACCCAACGGTCACTGGCCTGGTCATAGTGCAAGAAGGAGTTCCAGAACTTAGCTGTTTCCTTGAGCATTGGATAGATCTTTTCTTTGAGATAGGTCTCATCCTTGGTGAACTTATAATAGTCATAGACGTTCTGCATCATCCAGGCATTAGCAGCTGGAGACCAACCCCAATAGTAATTCCAACCTGGAGTAGTCCAGCCAAATGGTGTCGCCTGGGTGTGGACCAGCCAACCATTTTCTTGTCCGTCTTTGGATTCGATACCTGCGTATTCCTTAGCAGCGATACGACCATAGTAGCGCATGTCGTCAATGTAATTGATCATTGGCTTGGCAGTTTCAGCAAGATTGCTCATGTAGGCTGGCCAATAGTTCATTTGCAAGTTGACATTGAGGTGGTAGTCAGCGTTCCAAGGTGGATTGTCTACAGCATTCCAGACTCCTTGGAGGTTGGCAGGCAGAGCATCTGTCCGATCACGAGACGAACTGATGAGTAGATATCGGCCATATTGGAAGAAGAGTTCTTCCAATTTGCCCTTTTTCTGGGTTATAGCCTTGAAGGGCCTCTTTTGTCGTTTGAGCAGTCTTGTTTCCGCCTAGATTTAGTTTAACGCGGTTAAAGAGACTTTGATAGTCCTTGATATGGGTCTTTTTAAGTGTTTCGTAGTCTTTGGCCTTAGCTACTTCGACAATCCCTTTAACTGTTTTTTCGAGGTCGATGTCTTTTCGATAGTTGGTTTTTGGATTCTGAGCGAAGTTGGTCTTGGCACTGAGATAGAGGGTTGCGTAACTTGCGCCTGTAACGGTTAGTGTCTCGTCCTGAACAGTCACCTTTCCGTCTGTTTTAATTCCTAGATAGGATGCAAATTTGAGGCCGTTATCTTTGACAGTTCCCTTTAGAAGGATTCCATTTGCATCTGTAGTGACATGACCATTCTTATAGTTGGAATATTCCCAAGAGTAGTTCCCATTAGCAAGCAAGTCTTCTGTCAAACTGTTCCAAAGGGTAAAGTCAAGTGTCTTGTTTCCCTTTTTGGTAAAGTGGGTCACAGTGACATCATCAGGATAGCTGGAGAAGGTTTCACGTTTGAAGGTCGTCCCATCTTGGGTGTAAGAAGTTGTCGTAGTGGCTTCTGTGATATCCAAACCACGATGATAATCAGTTACAGTATCTAGTCCTTTCTTCTGGTTATTAAAGACCATGAAGATATCTCCAAGGCTAGGTAACGTCCATACTGGGCATTGTTTGGTCCAACTAGATTTTGTTCAGCTAGCTGTTTTGCTTTTTGGCGGTCGCCAGCTTCGAGGGCTTTACGTATCTCTGCTAAGACCTTGTAGCGATCCTTGTAGTTTCCCCCGTTATAGTCGGTGCTATCGGGTTGTGGTCCTCCTGACCAGAGGGTCTTTTCGTTGTACTGGATTCTCTCTTCCCCAATGAGTCCGAAAACCTTGGCTCCCATTTCTCCATTTCCGACAGGGAGGGCTTGTTTTTCCCATCCATCATAGGAGGGAGCTGTTGGTTGATCGTAGTTGAGTTGATAGTTTTCTTGCTTTGTCACCGGCTGATCTGCTTTTTCAGGTTCCTTCTTTTCTTTAGCTTCTACAATGGCTTCTTCACTAGCTTGACTATTTGTCTTCTGAGTCTCCTCAGCTGGCTTGCTTTCGGAAACTACTGGACTCTCGGCTAGAGACGGATTTGTAGTTTCAGTAGTTTCAGCAGCTTTGGGTTCACTATCAGGCTTAGTGATAGCTTCGACAGAGCTTGGTTCAGTTTGCTTGACCTCAACACTGTCTGCGGCTACAGTGTGGTTGACTAGAAAAACGGCCCCCAGTAAAACAGAAGCAGTCCCAACCGTCAGCTTGCGGATGCTGTAGCGACAGGATTTCTCCCAAAAGTGTTTTTTCATAAAACTCTCCTTTGTTTATCTGAAATCGCTTACATTACATGAAGCAGTTTCGTTTTAATTTGTTTCTATTTATCTCCTCACCTCCCATTCTACTGGTCATCTAGCATTTGTCAAGAGGTTTTTGGTGAAAAACATATTTGATATTGCTTTTTCTTAAAATAGTAGAGAAAAGAGAGGAAGGGGGAGAATTATTCGTAATTTCATAGTTCATTCTGATTGTAAGACTAGCTTAGAATTAGTTTCCCTCCTCCCTGAAAGCGTAAAACAAACTAGTCAGGAAAGTCACTTTATGGTATAATATAGAAGACTCAAAAAGAAACAGGAGAAAAAGAATGGATTTACTTTTAGCAATTGTCTTGATTGTGCTAGCTTTTCTAGGAGGAGCTCTTGGAGGGATGTACTTGGTTCGTAAGCAAATTGAAAAAGAATTTGCGGACAACCCACGTTTGAACGCTGAGGCAGTTCGTGCTCTTTTGAGCGCAAATGGTCAAAAACCAAGCGAAGCCAAGGTACAACAAGTTTACCACCAAATCATCCGTCAACAAAAAGCAGCCCTTGCTAACAATAAAAAGAAATAAATAGGAAAAGTCTGGGATGAAAGTTCCAGACTTCTCACTATGTTCAATAGTTCTCAAGGATAAGACTTTTTCCTTGCATTCTATTGATATTTGATTATGATTAAGAGAGAGGTAGTTGACATTCCATCAAGCTGTCTATCCGTTTATTCAGGACGAGTAATCATGATGAACTATCAATCAGAAAAAAGACTAGAAAGAAGACTGTATGGATAATCGACCAATTGGTTTTTTGGATTCGGGTGTCGGGGGCTTGACCGTTGTTCGTGAGCTCATGCGCCAGCTTCCCCATGAAGAAATCGTCTATATTGGAGATTCGGCACGGGCGCCCTATGGCCCCCGTCCTGCTGAGCAAATTCGTGAATATACTTGGCAGTTGGTCAACTTTCTCTTGACCAAGGATGTCAAAATGATTGTCATTGCTTGCAACACTGCGACTGCGGTCGTCTGGGAAGAAATCAAGGCTCAACTAGACATTCCTGTCCTAGGTGTGATTTTACCAGGAGCTTCGGCAGCCATCAAGTCCAGCCAAGGTGGGAAAATCGGGGTCATTGGAACACCCATGACGGTCCAATCAGACATCTACCGTCAGAAAATCCATGATCTGGACCCGGATTTACAGGTGGAAAGTTTGGCCTGTCCCAAGTTTGCGCCCTTGGTCGAGTCTGGTGCCCTGTCAACCAGTGTAACCAAGAAAGTGGTCTATGAAACCCTGCGCCCCTTGGCGGGAAAGGTGGATAGCCTGATTCTGGGTTGTACGCATTATCCGCTCCTTCGCCCCATCATTCAAAATGTCATGGGACCAAAGGTTCAGCTCATCGATAGTGGTGCAGAGTGTGTACGGGATATCTCGGTTTTGCTTAACTATTTTGAAATCAATCGTAGCCGAGATGCGGGACCTCTTCAACATCGTTTTTATACAACCGCCAATAGCCAAAGTTTTGCCCAGATTGGAGCAGAATGGCTGGAAAAAGAGATTCATGTGGAGCATGTAACTTTATGACAAACAAAATTTATGAATACAAGGATGACCAGGACTGGTATGTCGGTGTCTGGGATGTCTATGGAGGCATCTATAGCCTTATCAAAGATCCTCTCGAGCTTGATTTTATGGATTTAGCGCGGATTTTTCGTGACGAGGAAAAGGGCTTTCCGATTAGAATAACGGTGATGCGCTGGTCTTCTAACTTCCGACTGCTCTCCTTTATCGTTGAGATTTTAAATGCCGAAGCAGGTCGAAATCTAGAAGTCATCCAACGTCAGGGAGCCCTGCTCTTGGTTGAAAATGGAAAGCTTTTGCATGTAGAATTGCCTAAAGAAGGTGTTGATGTAGAAGCCTTCTTTGAAACTAGTAAGGTTAGGGAAACCTTGTTGATTGCGACTCGTAACGAAGGCAAGACCAAGGAGTTCCGAGCCATCTTTGACAAACTAGGCTACGACGTGGAAAATCTCAATGACTATCCTGACCTGCCTGAAGTAGCTGAAACAGGCATGACCTTTGAAGAAAATGCCCGCCTCAAGGCAGAAACCATTTCCAAATTAACTGGCAAGATGGTTTTGGCAGACGACTCAGGTCTCAAAGTCGATGTCCTCGGTGGCTTGCCAGGTGTCTGGTCAGCCCGTTTTGCAGGTGTGGAAGCGACTGATCGTGAAAACAACGCCAAACTCTTGCACGAATTGGCCATGGTCTTTGATCTCAAGGACCGTTCGGCTCAATTCCACACAACTCTAGTTGTAGCCAGTCCAAACAAGGAAAGCTTGGTTGTTGAAGCTGACTGGCCAGGTTATATCAACTTTGAACCCAAGGGTGAAAATGGTTTTGGTTATGATCCTCTTTTCCTTGTGGGAGAGACAGGCAAATCCTCAGCTGAATTAACCCTTGAAGAAAAAAATAGCCAATCCCACCGTGCCTTAGCCGTTAAGAAACTTTTGGAGGTATTTCCATCATGGCAAAGCAAACCATCATTGTAATGAGTGATTCCCATGGCGATAGCTTGATTGTGGAAGAAATTCGTGACCGCTATCTGGGGAAAGTTGATGCCATTTTTCACGATGGTGACTCAGAACTCCGTCCAGACTCTCCGCTTTGGGAAGGCATCCATGTCGTCAAAGGCAACATGGATTTTTATGCTGGCTACCCAGAACGTTTGGTGACTCAACTTGGTCCGACCAAGATCATCCAGACGCATGGACACTTGTTTGATATCAATTTCAACTTTCAAAAGTTGGACTACTGGGCTCAGGAAGAAGATGCCGATATCTGTCTCTATGGTCACTTGCATGTGCCAAATGCTTGGATGGAAGGCAAAACACTCTTTTTAAATCCAGGATCCATCAGCCAACCACGAGGAACCATTAGAGAATGTCTCTATGCTCGAGTGGAGATTGATGATAGCTATTTCAAAGTAGACTTTTTGACACGTGACCATGAGGTTTATCCAGGCTTGTCCAAGGAGTTTGCTCGATGATTGCCAAGGAATTTGAAGCATTTATTGGAGCAGGAAGAGACTTTTCTTACCCCTGCTGAGAATCTAGCAGCTTTGATTGATACCCATAATGCTGACCATGCGATTTTAGTGTTGAGCCAAATCACTTATACCCGTATCCCTGTTGTGACCTTTGACAAACGCTTTGTTGGAACCATTGGGCTGAGAGACATTTTGGCTTATCAAATGGAGCAAGGTTTGACAGATGAACAGATGGCAAAGACAGACATCGTCAATATGACTAAGACAGATGTGGCAGTTGTCGCTCCAGACTATAACATCACAGAGGTCCTCCATAAACTGGTGGATGAACCCTTCTTGCCAGTGGTAGATGATGAAGGGATTTTTCAAGGAATCATCACGCGCAAGTCTATCCTCAAGGCCGTTAATGCCCTCTTGCATGACTTTAGTAAGGAATATGAGATTCGATGCAAATGAGAGATAGGATTTCAGACTTTTTAGAGGGAAAGCAGGGTTTGTCTGCCAATTCCAAGCAGTCCTATAGATATGATCTGGAACAGTTTTTAGACATGGTAGGGGAACGGATCTCTGAGACCAGTCTCAAGATTTACCAAGCCCAGCTAGCCAATCTAAAAATCAGCGCCCAGAAGCGAAAACTTTCGGCCTGTAACCAATTTCTCTACTTTCTCTATCGAAAAGAAGAAGTGGACAGTTTTTACCGTCTGGAATTAGCCAAACAAGCTGAAAAGAAGACTGAAAAGCCAGAGATTCTAGACCTAGACTCTTTTTGGCAGGAAAGTAATCATCCAGAAGGACGTTTGCTGGCGCTTCTTATCTTGGAAATAGGGCTCTTACCAAGTGAGATTTTAGCCCTTAAGGTTGCAGATATCAATCTGGATTTTCAGGTGTTGCGAATTAACAAGGCTTCCCAACAGAGGATTGTCACCATTCCCACGACCTTGCTTCCAGAATTGGAACCCTTGATGGGGCAGACCTATCTCTTTGAAAGGGGGAGGGAAAGCCTATTCTCGTCAGTGGGCCTTTCGTCAGCTGGAGTCCTTTGTTAAGGAGAAAGGTTTCCCAACCCTATCAGCCCAAGCCTTGCGAGAACAGTTCATTCTAAGACAGATAGAAAAGAAGGTCGATTTGTACGAAATTGCAAAAAAATTAGGATTAAAAACAGTCCTGACCTTAGAAAAATATAGATAATGGATATTAAATTAAAAGATTTTGAAGGGCCCCTGGACCTGCTCTTGCACCTAGTCTCAAAGTACCAGATGGATATCTACGATGTGCCCATTACAGAAGTTATCGAACAGTATCTAGCCTATGTCTCAACCCTGCAGGCCATGCGTCTGGAAGTGACGGGCGAGTATATGGTCATGGCTAGTCAGCTCATGCTGATCAAGAGTCGCAAGCTCTTGCCAAAGGTAGCAGAAGTGACAGACTTGGAGGATGATCTGGAGCAGGACCTTCTCTCTCAAATCGAAGAATACCGCAAGTTCAAGCTCTTGGGTGAGCACTTGGAGGCTAAGCACCAAGATCGGGCCCAGTACTATTCCAAAGCGCCGACAGAGTTGATTTACGAAGATGCGGAGCTTGTGCATGACAAGACGACCATTGACCTCTTTTTGGCTTTTTCAAATATCCTAGCCAAGAAAAAGAGGAGTTCGCACAAAATCACACGACTATCCTGCGAGATGAGTATAAGATTGAGGACATGATGGTCATCGTAAAAGAGTCCTTGTCTGGACGAGACCAGTTGCGCTTGCAGGATTTGTTCAAGGAAGCCCAGAATGTACAAGAGGTCATTACCCTCTTTTTGGCAACCCTAGAGTTAATCAAAACTCAGGAACTGATCCTCGTGCAAGAGGAGAGTTTCGGAGATATCTATCTTATGGAAAAGAAGGAAGAAAGTCAAGAGGCACAAAGCTAGACTTGATAGAGAGGAAAGATGAGTACTTTAGCAGAAATAGAAGCGCTCTTGTTTGTGGCAGGTGAAGATGGGATTCGGGTTCGTCAGTTGGCTGAACTCCTCTCACTTCCCCCGACAGGCATCCAACAGAGTTTAGAAAAATTAGCCCATAAGTATGAAAATGACCCAGATTCCAGTTTGGCTTTGATTGAGACAGGTGGAGCTTACAGATTGGTCACCAAGCCTCAATTTGCAGAGATTTTGAAGGAATACTCCAAGGCGCCTATCAACCAGAGTTTGTCTCGGGCTGCCCTTGAGACCTTGTCCATCATTGCCTACAAGCAACCGATTACCCGAATTGAGATTGATGCTATTCGTGGGGTCAATTCTAGTGGAGCTCTAGCTAAGCTACAAGCTTTTGAATTAATAAGAGAAGATGGAAAAAAAGAAGTTTTGGGCCGCCCTAATCTCTATGTGACTACGGATTATTTCCTAGATTACATGGGGATTAACCATTTGGAAGAACTGCCAGTGATTGATGAGCTTGAGATTCAAGCCCAAGAAAGCCAATTATTTGGTGAAAGGATAGAAGAAGATGAGAATCAATAAATATATTGCCCACGCAGGTGTGGCCAGTAGGAGAAAAGCAGAAGAGTTGATCAAGCAAGGCTTGGTAACCGTCAACGGACAGGTAGTACGTGAACTCGCAACCACCATCAAGTCTGGCGATAAGGTCGAAGTTGAAGGTCAACCTATCTATAACGAAGAAAAGGTCTACTACCTGCTCAACAAACCACGCGGTGTGATTTCCAGTGTGACAGATGACAAGGGCCGCAAGACAGTTGTCGATCTCTTGCCCAATGTGAAAGAGCGTATTTACCCTGTGGGGCGTTTGGACTGGGATACATCCGGTGTCTTGATTTTGACCAATGATGGTGATTTTACAGATGAGATGATTCACCCCCGTAATGAGATTGACAAGGTCTATGTCGCGCGTGTTAAAGGTGTGGCCAACAAAGAAAATCTCCGCCCCTTGACCCGTGGTCTTGAGATTGATGGCAAGAAAACCAAGCCAGCTGTCTATGAGATTCTCAAAGTGGATCCAGTCAAAAACCGCTCAGTGGTACAGTTGACCATCCATGAAGGGCGTAATCATCAGGTTAAAAAGATGTTTGAAGCCGTCGGTCTTCAAGTGGATAAGTTGTCTCGGACACGTTTTGGACACTTAGACTTGACAGGTCTTCGTCCAGGAGAATCCCGTCGCCTTAATAAAAAAGAAATCAGCCAACTACACACTATGGCTGTAACCAAGAAATAATGAAACGAATCTTAATAGCGCCTGTACGCTTTTACCAACGTTTTATCTCACCAGCCTTTCCACCTTCTTGTCGCTTTGAGCCGACTTGTTCCAACTACATGATTCAAGCCATTGAAAAGCATGGCTTCAAGGGTGTTTTGATGGGCTTGGCTCGGGTTTTGCGTTGCCACCCTTGGTCGAAAACAGGCAAGGACCTTGTCCCAGACCACTTTTCTCTCAAACGAAATCAAGAAGAAAAATAACCCAACATCATTTGATGTTGGGTTTTCTTGCTTATTTCAAAGCTTTTTGAGCGTCTTCGATCATGAGTTTAGTTGATTCAAGTCCGCCTCCGCTTAGGTACCAGAGGTCTGGTGTTAGTTGGATGATTTTACCATTTTTAGCGGCAGGAGTTTCAGCGATAAGGGCATTTTCTAGGACGCCATCGTTGCTAGAGTTGTCCCCACCGATGGCAAGGGTACGGTTGATGACAAAGAGGATGTCAGGGTTGATTTCTTTCACACTTTCAAAGCTGACTTCCTGTCCGTGGCGAGAGTCTTCAAATTGAGTATCAGTTGGTTTGAATTTCAAGGTTTGGTACAAGAAAGAGAAACGAGATTGGGCACCAAAGGCAGCCATTTTTCCTTCATTTAGGAGGATAGCAAGGGCTTTTTTGTCAGAACTTTCATTTTTAGAAGCGACTTCTTGAATGCTCTTATCCAGGTTAGCCAATTCTTCCTTGGCTTTCTGTGTACCAGTTTCACCGAAGGCGGCAGCTAATGATTCGATATTGGCCTTGGTTGAAGCCCAATAGTCTTCTTTTCCTGTTTCAAAGAGGACGGTTGGAGCGATTTCTTTGAATTTATCTACGAATTTTTGTGTACGTGGTGAAGCAATGATCAAATCTGGTTCAAGAGCGGCAATAGCTTCTAGATCAGGCTCTTTCATAGAACCAACATTCTTAACTTTTCCAGCTAAATCTTTGAGGTAAGTCGGAACCGTTTGTGTCGGCATTCCGACGATATTTTTTTCAAATCCAAGAGCACGAATGGTATCAGCAGCACCGAGGTCAAAGGTCACAATCTTTTCAGGAACTTTTGAAAGTTTGACGTCATCTAGTGAACTTTTGATGGTTACCTCTGTTTGAGCAGAGCTACTTGTCTCTGTTTGCTTCGTAGTTTTAGTTGTACTACATGCACCAAGTAGGAGCAAGAAGCTGGCCGCTAGGGCAGTGAGATAAAGTTTAAGGGATGTTTTCATGATTTCTCCTTTTTAAAATGTGATAACGATGTAGGGGGGGCTCTTAGATAGGCTTGTTAGCTAAGAGACAGAGGGTTCTCTAACTCGAGTTTCTGAGTTACTAGCTATAGATACAGATTTTTTTGCCATTGATATCAGCCAGCGTGATGGGAATCTCATAAAGTTGACTGAGCAGGTCAGCCTGCATGATTTGAGCAGTCGTTCCCTTGCAAAAGACTTGACCGTCCTTGAAGGCAACAATTTCATCCGCATACTGGCTGGCCATGTTGATATCGTGGAGAACGATGATAATGGTCTTCCCTAGTTCCTCCACCAGTCGCCGAAGAATCTGCATCATGCTGACACTTTGCTTGATATCGAGATTGTTGAGCGGTTCGTCCAGCAAGATAAAGTCTGTATCCTGGGCTAGTACCATAGCGATAAAAACACGTTGGAGCTGTCCACCAGACAGACTATCGATGTAGCGGTCTTTAAGTTGGTCAGTTCCAGATAGTCCAGAGTTTCTTGGATTTTTTCCCAGTCTTCTGTTCTGAGTCTACCTCGACTGTAGGGAAAACGTCCAAAGCTGACCAGTTCTTCTACAGTCAATTTGGCTTGGTAATTGATCTTCTGCTTTAGGATAGTCAGTTCTTTGGCTAGTTCTTGCGAATTCCAACTTTCAATTTCACGACCTTTGATACTGAGGATTCCTTGATCCTTCTTGGTCAGTCTGCTCATAATGGAGAGGAGAGTTGATTTTCCAGCACCATTTGGACCAATGAAGGCTGTAAGTTTATGAGGACTGACTTCAAGGGTAATGTCTTGCAAAATATCCTGTTTTTGAATGGATTTGTCAATGTTTTCTAGTTTCACCGACGTGCCCTCCTATAAAGTAAGATAAAGAATAAGAAGCCACCCACACTCTCGATGATCATGCTGATGCGAATTTCCAGTGCAAAGACTCGTTCAATAAGGGCTTGCCCCAAGGTCAAGCTAATAAATCCAATCAGAATGGCTACGATAAAGAGCAACTTGTGCCGATAATCTTTGACAATCAGGTAGGTAAGATTGGCCAGCATAAAGCCGAAGAAGGCCATAGGCCCTACCAAGGCAGTGGCTGTTGAGGTCAAAAGCACGATGCCCCAGAGGAGTTCCCTCTGTTCTTTTTCAACATCGAGTCCCAGTATCTGAGACGTTTCTCTTTGCAGGTGCAATACATCCAGAACGACTGCTTTTCGAAAGAAAAAGATTGTCAAGGCAAGGATGATCAGAGAACCGATAGCTAGGATGGAAGTGTTGAGATGCTGAAAGGAGGCAAAGAGACTGTTCTGCAGTTTATCGTATTCATTTGGATCCATCAGAACTTGTAGGAAGGTACTGATATTTCGAAAGAGACTTCCGAGGGCTAGACAGATCAGCAGAATGAAGACCAGATCTTGCTTCATCAGCGTCTTCAAGTAACCTTGTAAGGCGAGAAAGAAGAGGGATTGAAGCAGAAGCAAGACTAGGAATTCTAAGATTGGAGACTTTCCAAGCTGTAGAAATTTGCTTTCAAATATCAGTAGTAGGGTCTGAAGCAGAACATAGAAGGATTCGATTCCCAAAATACTAGGTGTCAGGAAACGATTTTCCGTCAGGGTTTGAAAACTGATGGTCGAAATCCCTGTCGCGATGGCTACCAAGAGATAAACAACCATCTTTTGGGAACGCAACTTCCAGGCAAAGGCAGACAGATGGGTGAAGGGCCAAAAGTAGAGGAGACAAGCCCCGATGGCCAGAATAATGAGAAGGCAGAAGAGTTTGGTATGTTTGCTTTTAAACTGCATCTTTTCGTCCCCCTCTCCATAGAAGTAGGATAAAGGCGAGGCTACCGATGATTCCTAGAAGGAGACTGACAGACAGCTCATAGGGCCGAATCAAGATTCGAGAGAGGATGTCGCAGGCCAGAACCAGATTGGCGCCGACCAGAGCGACGATGAGTTTGGTTTGGCCCAGATTATCTCCATAGCGCTTGCGGACGAGATTGGGAACGATGACCCCGAGAAATGGCAAGGCACCCACGGTAATCATGGTGACACTTGTCGTTAGCGCCACTAGAAAGAGGGCCAGCTTTTCAAGTAGGGAGTAAGAAATCCCCAAACTCTCACTGGTTTCCTTACCCAGATTCATGATGGTAAAGGTTTGGGATAATTTCCAAACGGCTATCAGGATAATGAGGCCTAAGAAGAGCCACTCATACTGATGGGTCTGAATCATGGAGAAGGAGCCCTGGGTCCAGGCCGTCATACTCTGAACCAGATTGAAACGATAGGCGATAACTTCTGTGATAGAACCGATAATCCCACTATAGATGATCCCAATTAAGGGCAACATCCACCTTTCCTTTACAGAAAAATAGTCATAAAGGCTAGGAAGAAGAGGGTAAATAAGATGGATGAGCCAAAAGCAAAGAGCATCTTTTGGGTCAGACTAGCAGACGGAAAGACAAAGAGGCTCAACACCATTCCCAGTTTGGCGGCTTCTGTCGTTCCGACTGTACTCGGAGCAGCAAACTGATTTTGAGTAATGGTCTGCATGAGGAGTCCTGCCATGCTCATACTAGAGGCTGCAAGGAGAATACTGATGGTTCTTGGAAGACGCGACTCTTGAAAGAGAAGCCAGGTCTGTTGGTCAAAAGCAAAGAATTTTTCCCAAGAAAAATCACTGGTTCCAATGGTGATGGAGAGAAAGACTAGGAGTAGAAGTAAGCCTGTTAAAATATGAGAGAGTTTCATACCCCGTCCTTTCATGTAGATTTGGTATAAAAATACCCTTGGAGATAATGTAACACGATTTTTTTAATCTGTCAATAAATGTTCTGACAATTTAATGTAAAGTGATAGAAAAATTCCTGAAATAACATCTGCCCCTTTCTTTTATCGGAAAACAGAGTAAAAAACAATCTACTTTCCCTCTATCCTTCTCCTATAAAAAGTGGTAAAATGGATGAAAGAAAGAAGGAACTGAAATGACAACATTATTTTCAAAAATCAAAGAAGTAACAGAACTTGCTGCGATCTCAGGTCATGAAGCACCTGTCCGTGCCTATCTTCGTGATAAGTTGACACCGCACGTGGATGAAGTGGTGACAGATGGCTTGGGTGGTGTTTTCGGTATTAAACATTCAGAAGTTGCGGATGCACCACGCGTCTTAGTTGCTTCTCACATGGATGAAGTTGGTTTTATGGTCAGCGAGATTAAGCCAGACGGAACCTTCCGTGTGGTTGAAATCGGTGGCTGGAACCCTATGGTCGTTAGCAGCCAACGCTTTAAACTCTTTACTCGTGGCGGTCGTGAAATCCCTGTGATTTCAGGTTCTGTTCCTCCACATTTGACTCGTGGAACAGGTGGACCAACCATGCCAGCTATTTCAGATATTGTTTTTGATGGTGGTTTTGCGGACAAGGCTGAAGCAGAAAGTTTTGGAATCCGTCCAGGTGACACCATTGTCCCTGATAGCTCTGCTATCTTGACAGCCAATGAAAAAAATATCATCTCTAAAGCTTGGGACAACCGCTACGGTGTTCTCATGGTAAGCGAGCTTGCAGAAGCTTTGTCAGGCCAAAAACTGGGAAATGAACTCTATCTTGGTTCCAACGTCCAAGAAGAAGTTGGTCTCCGTGGCGCTCATACTTCTACAACTAAGTTTGACCCAGAAGTCTTCCTCGCAGTTGACTGCTCACCTGCTGGTGATGTTTATGGTGGCCAAGGCAAGATTGGGGATGGAACCTTGATTCGCTTCTACGATCCAGGCCATTTGCTCCTCCCAGGTATGAAGGATTTCCTTTTGACAACGGCTGAAGAAGCAGGTATCAAGTACCAATATTACTGTGGAAAAGGCGGAACAGACGCTGGGGCAGCTCATCTGAAAAATGGCGGTGTCCCATCTACAACCATCGGGGTCTGCGCTCGTTATATCCATTCACATCAAACACTTTATGCTATGGATGACTTTATTGAAGCTCAAGCCTTCTTGCAAGCTCTGGTGAAAAAATTGGATCGTTCAACGGTTGATTTGATTAAAAATTATTAAATATAAGGGAGGTGGTCAGGAGATGGTAGAACCAAACCTAGAAAGCCTTATAAGAGAACTCTATAATCATGCTCGTCAGGGCTTGAGTGAAGATTTAGTTGCTGCTCTCCTAGAGACTGCTAAAAAACTACCTACTACAAATGAGCAATTACTAGCAGTCCGACTCTCAGGACTTGTCAATCGTGAATTGCTCACTAATCCCAAACACCCAGCACCTGAATTGATCAACTTGGCGCGCTTTATCAAAAAAGAAGAGGCCAAGTACAGGGGCACTGCAGTTTCTGCTATCATGTTTGGAGAACTCTTTAAAATGCTTTGATTCCACTGTGAATCAAAGTATTTTTTTTATGCTCCAAAAGAAATTCTTAATGAGGAGACGAAAAAACCACCTAAGTAAAGGTGGCTTCTTACCTATTAAATCTGTTCAGCGATGACCTTTTCAGCTAGGTTCATAGCATGGTCAGACACACGAGTGTAGTGGGAAATGATGTCGATAAAGTTGACCCCGGCTTGTGTAGAACACTCACCCTTGTTAAGGCGTTTGATGTGGGTCTTTCTGAGAACGCGTTCCATATTGTTGATTTCTTTATGGCGTTCAATCAGACTCTGAGCTTTTTCAATATCATTGTTTTCCACACTATCAAGGGCATCTTTGATAAATGCAGTTGTTGCTTCATAAATCTCAGCTAACTCCTCCAAAGCTGCTTCAGAGAAAAGAACATTTTTGCGTTGGAGGTAGTCTGTTAGGTTGAGCAACCCTTCTGCGTGGTCCCCAATCCGTTCCAAATCACGAGATGAATCAAGGATGTTAGTCAAGACTTCGCTTTCCTTTTGACTCAAGGATTCGCTTGAGAGTCTGATGAGGTAACGAGTGAGTTTCATCGATGGTGTTGATAGCTTCCTCTGTCTTGTGCCCTTTTTCAGCTACCTTTTCATCTAAACCGATGATATAGGTATAAGAAAGGTCAAAAGCTTTAGCTGCATAGTTCCCCAAATGTAAAAGTTCTTTTTTGGCATTTCCGAGAGCGATAGAAGGAGATTGCTGGATAAGTTGTTCGTCGAGATAAAGGGGCTCGTACTTGACAACCTCGTCTTCACCAGGGATGAGCTTGGTTACAAAGTAGGCCAAGGCTCCGATGAACGGAAATTGTACAATGGTGTTACTTACGTTAAAGGCACCGTGAGAGAAGGCAATGGTCATCTCAGGTGAGAGGTGAAGGAGTGCCTGGAAGTACTCGATCATAGCAGTAAAGGGGCCTAATAAGATTAAGCAAAGAATAGTCCCTAAAACGTTAAAGGTAACGTGGGTTGCTGCAACGCGTTTCGCAGAGACATTGGCTCCAGCTGCCGCAATGATAACTGTTAGGGTTGTCCCGATATTATCTCCGAAAAGAACTGGTAGTGAACCTTTAAGGTCAAGGAACCCACCTGCATAGAGGCCTTGCAAAATCCCGATTGTAGCCGAGGAAGCCTGGATGAGGACGGTAATCACCGCACCAGCTACTACTCCTAAAATAGGATTTTGTCCCAAGGTCACCATATATTCCTTGAATTGTGGTAAATCTTTAAGCGGACTCATACCGGCACTGATGAGGTTGAGGGCGTAGAAGATTCCCCCAACACCAAATAGGATGCGTCCGATATTGTTTGCGGTTCTATTTTTTGTAAAGAAGAGGAACATGGTTCCAAGGAAAATCAAGGGTAAAGCATACTCACCCAGTTTGAAACCGATGATAAAGGAAGTAACGGTGGTTCCAATATTGGCTCCCATGATAATTCCGATAGCCTGTCTAAGAGTTAGAAGGCTAGCGCTGACCAGTCCAACCGTGATAACTGTAACCCCTGTACTTGACTGAATCAGGGCGGTTACGACAATCCCAACTAGAACGCCTAAAAAGGGATTGCTGGTGTACTTGTCAATGTAAAAACGAAGGCGATCTCCAGCAGCTTGTTGCAAACCGTCTCCCATAGTCTTAATACTGTATAAAAACAGTCCTAGACCTCCCAAAAAAAGTGAAATAAAATTTCCTGCCAATTAATGGACATTTCTTTTTCCTCCGAAAAATAATCATGGAATTTCTCCTATTCTATTTTAAAGGATAATAGGAAATCCCACAAGTGTTTTTCTTGATATTTTAGTAAGAAATCGCTAACTTTTTTAAATTTCTTCCTTAAATAGTATTCTTACCTCAAGTATAAATGTCTGCAAGGATTATATCCAAATTTAACTGTTTTTTATCCTAGTTATAGTTTATGCGTAAAACAGATTGACAACGTTTTCATATAAGATAGAATGAAGATAATCCTGTTCTGATGATTGATTGTGGGAACAGTTACTTTTTTTGTTCTATTAGGAGGATAAGATGAAAGATCTATTTTTTGAAAAACGTTGCCGTTACAGTATTCGTAAGCTGTCAATCGGAGCTTGTTCCTTGATGATTGGTTCAGCTCTATTTGCGAGCCCAGCTCTTGCCGAACAGGTTGCTGCCCCTGAAACAGCTACTAATACGAGCACTCACGCGACAAGTGCGAGTGAAACAACTGATCCAGACACTACAGCCCTCGAAAAACAATTATCGGAAACTGAAAACAAAGTAGCTGAGCAACCAATTTCAGAAAACACTCCAGCAATAACTAATCTAGTTAATGAAAAAGAAGAAGCGAAACCAGCTCCAACAGAAACAGCTGAAAAACCAACTGATAAAGAAGGAGTCAAGCCTGAGGAAGCTCCTCAAGTGGTTGACAATAAAGCCGACAAACCAAGTTTAGCAGACGTTCCTAAAAATGAAGAGAAGAGTCTCCGACCAAAAGAAATCAAGTTTGATACTTGGGATGATTTGTTGAAATGGGAACCGGGTGCGCGTGAGGACGACTCCATTAACCGTTCCTCAGTTGAGCTTGCCAAGCGCCATAGAGGTCAGTTGGTTAATGAAAAAGCAAGCAGAAGAGCCAAGGTTCAAGCACTAGCAAATACCAACTCAAAGGCCAAAGACCACGCTTCTGTCGGTGGAGAGGAATTCAAGGCCTATGCTTTTGACTACTGGCAATACTTGGATTCAATGGTCTTCTGGGAAGGTCTAGTCCCTACTCCAGATGTCATTGATGCAGGGCACCGCAACGGAGTTCCCGTTTATGGAACACTCTTTTTCAACTGGTCAAACAGCATTGCTGACCAAGAGAAATTTGCCGCTGCCTTGAAACAAGATGAGGATGGCACCTTCCCTATTGCACGAAAACTCGTCGATCTCGCTAAGTACTACGGATTTGATGGCTATTTCATCAACCAGGAAACAACGGGTGAATTGGTAGAACCTCTTGGTGAAAAGATGCGCCAGTTCATGCTCTATACAAAAGAATACGCAGCTAAAGTCAACCATCCAATCAAGTATGCTTGGTACGATGCCATGACCTACAAATACGGTCGTTACCACGAAGATGGTCTAGGGGATTACAACTACCAGTTTATGCAAAAAGAAGGTGATAAGGTCCCTGCCGATCAATTCTTTGCCAACTTCAACTGGAACAAGGAAAAGAATGATCACTCTGTAGAGATGGCTAAATGGCTAGAGCGTAGCCAGTATGATGTCTTTGCAGGCTTGGAATTGCAACAAGGTGGTTCTTATAAAACAAAAGTCAAATGGGATGCCCTCTTAGATGAAAAAGGTAAGTTGCGTTTATCACTTGGACTCTTTGCGCCAGATACGATTACCAGTCTAGGAAAAACAGGCGAAGACTACCACAAGAACGAAGACATCTTCTTCACAGGTTACCAAGGGGATCCAACGGCTCAAAAACCAGGTGATAAAGAGTGGTATGGAATTGCCAATTTAGTTGCGGACCGCACACCAGCAGTAGGCCGGACCTTCACTACCTCTTTTAATACAGGTCATGGTAGAAAGTGGTTTGTAGATGGCAAAGTTTCTAAGGATTCTGAATGGAACTACCGTTCGGTTTCAGGCATCTTGCCAACATGGCGTTGGTGGCAGACTTCAACGGGTGAAAAACTCCGTGCAGAATATGACTTTACAGATGCCTACAATGGCGGAAATTCTCTTAAATTCTCTGGTGATGTAGCTGGTAAGACGGACCAAGATGTGAATTTGTATTCTACCAAGCTAGAAGTAACGGAGAAAACCAAACTTCGGGTTGCCCACAAGGGAGGAAAAGGCTCGAAAGTTTATATGGCCTTCTCTACGACTCCAGACTACAAATTTGAGGATGCAGATGCATGGAAAGAACTGACTCTTTCTGACAACTGGACAAATGAAGAAATTGACCTTAGCTCACTAGCAGGTAAAACCATCTATGCAGTTAAACTCTTCTTCGAACATGAAGGTGCTGTAAAAGATTATCAGTTCAACCTAGGTCAATTAACAATTTCAGACAATCACCAATCACCACAAGCGCCGACGGGTCTTTCTGTTGTGAAACAATCTCTTAAGAATGCCCAAGAAGCTGAAGCAGTGGTCCAATTTGCTGGTAACCAAGATGCGGACTTCTATGAAGTCTACGAAAAAGATGGAGATAACTGGCGTTTGTTGACAGGTTCATCTGCTTCAACCATCTACTTGCCAAAGTTAGCCGTTCTGCTAATGCGACTGGTACGACTCAGGAATTGAAAGTCGTTGCAGTAGGTAAAAATGGTCTCCGTTCTGAAGCGGCGACGGCATCCTTTAACTGGGGCATGACAGTTCAGGATACAACTCTCCCAAGACCTTTAGCTGAAAATATTGTTCCAGGGGCAACGGTTATTGCTAGCACTTTCCCGAATACCGAAGGCGGTGAAGGCATCGAAGGCATGTTGAATGGTACGATTACAAGTCTATCAGACAAGTGGTCTTCAGGACAATTGAGCGGTAGTGTAGATATTCGTTTGACCCAACCACGTCGTGTTGTTAGATGGGTGATGGATCATGCGGGAGCTGGCGGTGAGTCTGTTAACGATGGTTTGATGAACACCAAGGACTTTGATCTTTATTACAAGGATACTGATGGCGAGTGGAAACTAGCTAAGGAAGTCCGTGGCAATAAAGCGCACGTTACGGATATCACTCTTGATAAACCAATCACCGCCCAAGACTGGCGTTTGCATGTCATTACATCTGATAACGGAACACCTTGGAAAGCCATTCGTATCTACAACTGGAAGATGTACGAAACCTTGGACACTGAAAGTCAAAATATTCCAATGGCTAAGGTAGCTGTCCGTTCACTTGGAAACCATCAAGTTCAACTAGGTTTCTCTGATGTTCTAGCAGGCGCAACCATCACCGTTTACGACAAGGCAGATTCACAAACACCAATTGCAACTTTGAAGTCTGAAAATGGTGGCGACCTAGCAACAGCACCATTAGCCTTTGACAAGCAACCAAATCTCCTCTATTATCGTACCCAACTACCTGGCAAAGAAATCAGTAACACCTTGGCAGTAGCGATTCCGCAGGATGAAAGAAAAATTAAATCTGTTAGTCTTGAAAAAGGACCTAAGAAGATAGTTTATAAAGAAGGAGAAAAACTGGACCTCAGAGGCGGAACACTCCGCGTTCAATACGAAGGGGGACAAGCTGACGAGCTGATTAACCTTACTCACTCAGGTGTGACGGTATCTGGGTACGACGCTCATCAAAAAGGGGAACAGAAGCTCACAGTCAGCTATCTTGGACTTCCAGTAAGCGGTGACTTGAAGGTACAAGTAACAGGTCAAGATGAAGGGAAGCCGAAAGAAGTAGCAGGTCTGTATATTACTCAGAAACCGAAACGGACTATCTAGTAGGAGAACAACTGGATCTTGCAGAAGGTCGCTTCGGCGTTCTCTATGATGATGAGACAGAAGAGACTCACAGCTTTACTGATAAAGGTGTTGGAATTACGGGATACGATGCTCAAAAGACTGGTCGTCAGACCTTGACCTTGCATTACAAGGGGCACACCGCTGAGTTTGATGTTTTGGTTTCTCCAAAAGCAGCTGTCAATGATGAGTACCTCAAACAAGAAATCACTGCTGCCAAAGGCCGTCAGTCAACCCTTGCCTACACCTTCTCAAGTGAGGACAAACAAGAAGCGTTAGTAGAGAAGCTCAATGCTGCGAAAGCTGTTGCTGAAAACCATGATGCCAGTCAGGAAGAAGTCAACAAAGCCTTGAATGAATTGAAACAAGCTGGAGCGGACTTGGATGGAAATCAACGTTATCAAACTGCTAGAGAAGAATTGGAAGGCTTGCTCGAATCCGTCCGTGAAAAAGATTCTCAAGATGAGTTGATTGCCCAAGCTGAAGCTTTGTTAGCTCTACAAAATCCAACTCCACAAGCTTTTGTGGACATGAAAGAAAAGCTGAATAAGAAACTAGCTCCTGCAGAAGAAAGTCACCACGTTGGCAGCATGGATCCTAACGAAGGAGCTCCTACAGTAGAGGCTTTGCCTGAACTGGTTGTTGAAACAGAAACAAAATCCTTTGAACGCCAAGAACGTGATACTCCAGACCTTCTTAAAGGTCAACGTCGTCTTGTTCAAGCTGGAGTCGAGGGTCAAATCCGTCACCTAATCGAAGTAGATACCCAGGGTAATCGCACTCTTCGCTCAACAGAAGTCCTGAAAGAAACTCTTCCAGAAATTGTTGAAATTGGTACAAAAGTTCTGTCAAGCAACCAACCGGCCGAGGGAGTAAAAGACCTAGTTTTAGAAGTTCCGAAACTAGAAATTGAAGAGGATACAGTTGTCTTCAATCGTCAAGAGCGACCAAATGCAAGTCTTCTAAAAGGTCAACGTCAACTTGTCCAAAAAGGAGAGGAAGGTCAAATTCGTCGTCTTGTAGAAGTAGATGCTCAAGGCAAACGGACCCTTCGTTCGACTGAAGTTGTCAAGGAAGCTCTCCCAGAAATTACCGAAGTTGGAACGAAAGAAGTGGCGCCAAGTCCAGATAAACCTCATGCTGATACCCTCTCTAAAGAGCAAAAGGGACTTCCAGTTACACCAAGTACAAATGCTCCAACTGCAGAAGTGCCTGTCAAAGGTGAAGCTGCAAGCAAACAACTGCCAAATACAGGAGTAGAAACAGATGCTAGTCTAGTAGCGCTTGGACTTCTTGGAGTTTTAAGTGCTTATGGACTTGTAGTTTGGAAGAAAAAAGAAGATTAAGCGACTCAAGATTTCTTGATTCGTTTGATGGAAAAATAAAAAAAGATTTGATTCTAACTAGAATCAAATCTTTTTTGAGTTTAAGAAGTGAAAATCTTGTTGGGGATTTAAAATGCGTTCCAAATGAATAGGAAGATAAAAATACAACCCCAAGCGTTGCCTGTTCTCTTTTGAATGATGAGCATACCATAAATCAAGATAAAAACAGACAAGGCCTCTACAATGGCATGGAGATGAAAGCCAATCATCCCATGGATCATCAGACAGATTAGAGCACAAGTTAGGGCTCCGTAATCAAGCCAAGTATGATGTGATGGAAAGCGACAGTTGATTTTGTTTGCAATGACAACATAATTAAAACCTTCCCAGAATCCCCAAACAAGAGCAGTGAAGAGAAAGCCCAAGACATTTGTAGGGAAAGGACTTGTGAGAATTTCTTTGGCAATGAGGATGGATTGAAAAGGGAGATAGGAATGAATCTACCCTCTACTGATGAGAAAAAGAAGTAAGGGGAGACAGATAGTAGCCGTCTGAATGAGGGTTGGGAGGAAGTGTTTAGCTAGCAAACCATATTGTTTCCAGCTTTCTTTTCTTCGAATCATTACCACGCTCGTCCCCAATCCAGCAACACAAAACTGAAGAGTTGCGAGAAAAAGAAGACGAATCCAGATAGGAAACTCTGTTTGGTGAGAGAAATCAAGTATTTGTTTTTGGAAAAGGGCATATCCTATAAACGAAAGAATTGTCAAAATGGCAATGATATTGAGGTCTTGATCGGCTTCTTTTTGCTTAACTGTTAGAGTATTTTTCATCATTTAGAGCTCCTTATCTTATCTCTTATTATAAAATAATAAGAAATAAAGGGCAATAAAGAACAAGAAAAAGTTTAGGGTTTTTCTATCTCTTTTGCTGATTTTTGTGATATAATTAACACGTATAAAAAAAGAAGGAGTCATATCTAATGGCAAAATTGACTGTTAAAGACGTTGACTTGAAAGGGAAAAAAGTTCTCGTTCGTGTTGACTTCAACGTTCCTGTTAAAGATGGCGTGATTACTAACGACAACCGTATCACTGCAGCTCTTCCAACTATCAAGTACATCCTTGAACAAGGTGGACGTGCAATCCTCTTCTCTCACCTTGGCCGTGTAAAAGAAGAAGCAGACAAAGAAGGTAAATCACTCGCTCCTGTAGCTGCTGACTTGGCTGCTAAGTTGGAACAAGAAGTTAAATTTATCCCAGGTGTTACACGTGGTGCTGAATTGGAAGCCGCTGTTAACGCTCTTGAAGATGGACAAGTTCTCTTGGTTGAAACACTCGTTTTGAAGATGTTGACGGCAAGAAAGAATCTAAAAATGATCCTGAACTTGGTAAATACTGGGCATCACTTGGAGATGGTATCTTCGTAAACGATGCATTCGGTACAGCTCACCGTGCACACGCATCTAACGTTGGTATCTCAGCAAACGTTGAAAAAGCAGTTGCTGGATTCCTTCTTGAAAACGAAATTGCCTACATCCAAGAAGCTGTTGAAGCCCCAGAACGTCCATTCGTGGCTATCCTTGGTGGTTCAAAAGTTTCAGACAAGATCGGTGTTATCGAAAACTTGCTTGAAAAAGCTGATAAAGTTCTTATCGGTGGTGGGATGACTTACACATTCTACAAAGCACAAGGTATCGAAATCGGTAACTCACTTGTAGAAGAAGACAAATTGGATGTCGCTAAAGCTCTTCTTGAAAAAGCAAACGGCAAATTGATCTTGCCAGTTGACTCAAAAGAAGCAAACGCATTTGCAGACTACACTGAAGTAAAAGATACTGAAGGTGAAGCAGTAGACCCAGGTTTCCTTGGTTTGGATATTGGTCCTAAATCTATCGCTAAATTCGACGAAGCCTTGACTGGTGCGAAAACAGTTGTATGGAACGGGCCAATGGGTGTATTTGAAAACCCTGACTTCCAAGCTGGTACAATCGGTGTCATGGACGCTATCGTGAAACAACCAGGCGTGAAATCAATCATTGGTGGTGGTGACTCAGCTGCCGCAGCTATCAACCTTGGTCGCGCAGACAAGTTCTCATGGATCTCTACTGGTGGTGGAGCATCAATGGAACTCCTTGAAGGTAAAGTATTGCCAGGATTGGCTGCACTTACAGAAAAATAAGCTTTCTTAAATGAAACGATGAAAAGAGGAACTCTGTTTCCTCTTTTTTTATAGTCTAAATTAAAAACGCTTCCGATTGATTTTGGCTCATAAAATCAACTAAATTATGATAAAATGGAAATAGAAAGTTGAGATTATGAGTTATTTTTAAAAAAATATAAATTTGATAAGTCACAGTTCAAGCTTGGTCTACGAACCTTTAAAACCGGAATTGCTGTTTTTTTCTAGTTCTCTTAATCTTTGGTTTTTTTGGCTGGAAGGGACTGCAAATCGGGGCTTTGACAGCGGTCTTCAGTCTACGAGAAAGTTTTGATAAGAGCGTCCATTTTGGAACTTCGCGTATCTTAGGAAACAGTATCGGAGGTTTTTACGCCCTTGTCTTTTTCCTTTTAAATACCTTATTTCAAGAAGCCTTTTGGGTAACCTTATTAGTTGTGCCAATTTGCACCATGTTAACCATTATGACAAATGTTGCCATGAACAACAAGGCAGGAGTTATTGGTGGTGTAGCGGCTATGTTAATCATTACTCTATCAATACCGAGCGGAGAAACATTTTTGTACGTGTTTGCTCGTGTATTTGAAACTTTTATGGGTGTTTTTGTGGCAATACTCGTAAATTATGATATTGATCGCTTCAGAAATCTTTTTGAGAAAAAAAGAAAATAATGTTATATTTTGTGACATTATCAATTGACGTATGTCTTTTTTTAGACTATAATAGACAGAAAGAAGGAAATTGTAAATGAAGGAAAGAGAATTTCGCCGAAATATGGCTGTTTTTCCTATCGGCAGTGTGATGAAGTTGACCGATCTATCGGCGCGTCAGATTCGTTATTATGAAGATCAAGAGTTGATAAAGCCTGATCGAAACGAAGGGAACCGTCGCATGTATTCTTTGAATGACATGGATCGTTTGCTTGAAATCAAAGATTATATCTCTGAAGGTTTCAATATCGCTGCCATTAAGAAGAAATATGCTGAACGTGAGGCGAAATCCAAGAAAGCAGTGAGCCCAACGGAAGTGCGTCGTGCGCTTCATAATGAGCTCCTCCAACAGGGACGCTTTGCTTCAGCACAGTCGCCTTTTGGTCGCGGTTAGGCAACCGCAAGTAGTCATACATTAAGGAGAAAAACCATGCCAATCACAGCTGCAGATATTCGTCGTGAAGTCAAGGAAAAAAATGTTACCTTTATTCGTCTCATGTTTTCAGATATTCTGGGAACCATGAAAAACGTCGAAATTCCTGCTACAGATGAACAGTTAGACAAGGTCTTGTCAAATAAAGCCATGTTTGATGGCTCTTCTATTGAAGGTTTTGTACGTATTAATGAGTCAGATATGTACTTGTACCCAGACTTGGATACATGGACAGTCTTTCCTTGGGGAGATGAAAACGGAAGTGTTGCAGGTTTGATCTGTGATGTCTATACAACAGAAGGTGAGCCCTTTGCAGGTGACCCTCGTGGTAATTTGAAGCGTGCGCTTCGTCATATGGAAGAAGTAGGATTCAAATCCTTCAACCTTGGGCCAGAACCAGAATTCTTCCTCTTTAAGCTGGATGAAAATGGCGATCCAACTCTTGAGGTAAATGACAAGGGTGGCTACTTCGACTTGGCCCCTACTGACCTTGCAGACAATACGCGTCGTGAAATCGTAAATGTCTTGACCAAAATGGGATTTGAAGTAGAAGCGAGTCACCACGAGGTTGCGGTTGGACAACATGAAATTGACTTCAAGTATGATGAAGTCCTCCGTGCCTGTGATAAGATTCAAATCTTAAACTCGTTGTTAAAACCATTGCTCGCAAACATGGTCTTTATGCTACCTTTATGGCGAAACCAAAATTTGGTATTGCTGGATCAGGTATGCACTGCAATATGTCCTTGTTTGATGCAGAAGGAAATAATGCCTTCTTTGATCCAAATGATCCAAAAGGAATGCAGTTGTCTGAAACGGCCTACCATTTCCTTGGTGGTTTGATCAAGCATGCTTATAACTATACTGCCATCATGAACCCAACAGTTAACTCATACAAACGTTTGGTTCCAGGTTATGAAGCGCCTGTTTACATTGCTTGGGCAGGTCGTAACCGCTCTCCGCTAGTTCGTGTACCGGCTTCACGTGGTATGGGAACTCGTCTTGAGTTGCGTTCGGTAGACCCAATGGCAAACCCATACATCGCGATGGCAGTTCTTTTGGAAGTTGGTTTGCACGGTATTGAAAATAAAATCGAAGCACCAGCTCCGATTGAAGAAAATATCTACATCATGACAGCAGAAGAGCGTAAGGAAGCTGGTATTACAGACCTTCCATCAACTCTTCACAACGCTTTGAAAGCTCTGACTGAAGATGAAGTTGTCAGAGCGGCTCTTGGAGAACATATCTATACTAGTTTCCTTGAAGCCAAACGAATCGAATGGGCAAGTTATGCAACCTTCGTTTCACAATGGGAAATTGATAATTATTTAGATCTTTACTAATACTAATATAGAAGAAAGATTGCCTGAGGGCGGTCTTTTTTTCTTGAAATTTATATCGCGATGTGATATATTTTATATAACGAAGTGCGATATATCGAACTGCATTGGAGGTGGTTGTAAATGGAATTAGCAGATAAGATCAGGCGTGTTTACCTTCCCATGACGGAAACGGGCTTTTATATCTTGTTTTGTCTACAGAAGGAGAACCATGGATATGGTATCACACAAAAGGTCAAGGAGATGACAGATTCGCAAGTCCTAATTAGTCCTGGTACTATGTATGGAACCTTGTCAAAAATGGAAAAGGATGGCTTGATTTCCTTTGTTCGCGAAGAGGAAAAACGTAAAATCTATCAGATTACAGACTTGGGACGCAAAGTCTTAGATATTGAATTGAAACGTATTGAACGACTCTATAGAAACAGTCTGGAGGAAGGATGATGGAAAAGAAGGTTATTTATAGAATTGCTACCATTGCGGATTATGATCGAGAGGCTTTATATCTTAGAAAAATGCATGCTAAGGGCTGGAAACTTAGGAAAGTAAGCTATTCTATCTTATTGTTTGTGGTTAAGTATACCTTTGAAAAATGTCAGCCTGAGCAAGCGTCTTATCAGTTGGACTTTTACCCAATGAAAAAATCAGAGAGAGCCTCCTATTTACAATTATTTAAAGACTGTGGCTGGGAGCATATTACAGACTTTAATGGTTTTTCCTACTTTAGAAAAGCACATTCTGAAATTGAATCGGATGCAGAATTTGAAATTTATAATGACGTGGCCGGGAAGTTAGCTGTGGTCAAACGGATTTTAATAATGCGGATGCTTCCTATTTTGCTTCTCTTTTTAGCTCTACTACCGGTTTTCTCAAAGTTTGTCAGTGGAGGTAGTTCTTTCAGTTGGGAAGTATTTTTGATTTTCATAATAGATTATGTTTTATTGATAGTTTTTGCGATTCAGATTTCTTATATTTTTTGGAGATTGTTCCAAAAGTGGAAAGAATTATCTGATAGTTGAAACAATACTTGTTTTCTGATTTGGAGGTCAGGCAATGAATAGCAAAGTACAATTTCGGATTTTCACAATTGTTGATTTGGACAAGGAAGAAGAATATTTGCATGAGATGCACTTGAAAGGTTGGAGGTATAAAACTAACCGTTTTGGTTTTTTCTATTTTGAACAATGCCAACCAGATGATGTCATCTATCATATCTATGATTCTCGCAATCTTAAAAAGTGTAAGCATGAACTGCAAGATTTTAGAAATAGAGGTTGGGAATCGATAGAAACAGGTTTTTGTTCAATTCTTCGTAAATCATCTTCTGATTTACTTCCGGAGGATCAAGTCTATATGAATAAGGGGCTCAGATGGGAAGTTATGCGATATAGACTTCGTTCATGTACAGCTACTTTCTTAGGTGGTTTTGTTGTCTGTATGAGTTTATTTAGAGAAGATCTTTCTATATCTTTCTTCATTATTTTTGTTCTATACGCTTTCCTGATTTCTTATCTGATCTATGGATATTACAGACTTAAAAGGAAATACCAAGTAGATGAAAGATAAGTTTCTAGGTCCTCAGACTGATTTTTAGCACTCTTGGCAAAAGAGTGCTAATTTTTTGAGTTTTTGTCTTGACATTATCTTTCAAGGGTGTATAATAGAATCATGAGTTAGCACTTGAGTGTATTGAGTGCTAATTGATCAGACAGAGAGGAGTGATGAGATGGTTACAGAGCGTCAGCAGGATATTTTAAATCTGATCATTGACATCTTTACCAAAACGCACGAACCTGTCGGATCCAAAGCCTTGCAAGAGTCTGTTAACTCTAGCAGTGCAACCATTCGTAATGATATGGCGGCTTTAGAAAAGCAAGGTCTGCTTGAGAAAGCTCATACTTCAAGTGGTCGGATGCCAAGTGTTGCTGGTTTTCAGTACTATGTGAAACACTCACTGGATTTCGACAGACTAGCTGAAAATGAGGTTTATGAGATTGTCAAAGCCTTTGATCAGGAATTCTTCAAACTGGAGGATATTCTACAAGAGGCTGCTAATCTACTAACAGACTTGAGTGGTTGTACGGTAGTGGCACTAGATGTTGAGCCCAGCAGACAACGGTTGACAGCCTTTGATATCGTTGTTTTAGGACAACATACAGCCTTGGCAGTATTTACCTTAGACGAATCGCGAACGGATACCAGTCAGTTTCTGATTCCAAGGAACTTCTTGCAGGAGGATTTGCTGAAGCTTAAGGCAATCATTCAGGAACGTTTCCTCGGTCACACCGTTCTAGATATTCACTACAAGATTCGGACGGAGATTCCGCAGATTATCCAGCGTTACTTCACAACGACGGACAATGTCATCGATCTCTTTGAACACATCTTTAAGGAAATGTTCAACGAAAACATTGTGGTGGCTGGTAAGGTCAATCTCTTGAATTTTGCAAATCTAGCAGCTTATCAGTTCTTTGACCAACCACAGAAAGTGGCTCTGGAGATTCGTGAAAGTCTGCATGAAGATCAAATGCAAAATGTCCGTGTTGCGGACAGTCAAGAGTCTTGTCTAGCAGATCTAGCAGTGATTAGCAGTAAATTCCTTATTCCTTATCGAGGTTTTGGAATTCTTGCCATTATCGGTCCGGTTAATCTGGATTACCAGCAATTGGTTAATCAACTCAATGTTGTCAATCGAGTCTTAACTATGAAACTCACAGATTTTTTTATCGATATTTGAGTAGTAATCATTATGAGGTGAGTTGAACATGAAATTACATAAATTCCTAAAAAGGAGGCGAAAAATGTCTGAGGAAATAAAAAAACGAAGAAGTAAAAGAAGAGGAAGTTGTGGAAACAGTTGAAGAAACAACTCCTGAAAAGTCAGAGTTAGACTTGGCAAATGAACGTGCGGACGAGTTTGAAAAATAAATATCTTCGTGCTCATGCAGAAATGCAAAATATCCAGCGCCGAGCTAATGAAGAGCGTCAAAACTTGCAGCGCTATCGTAGTCAAGATTTGGCAAAAGCAATCTTACCATCGCTCGATAACCCTAGAACGTGCACTTGCAGTTGAAGGATTGACAGACGATGTCAAAAAAAGGATTGGAGATGGTGCAAGAGAGCTTGATTCACGCTTTGAAAGAAGAAGGAATCGAAGAAATCGCAGCTGATGGCGAATTTGACCATAACTATCATATGGCCATCCAAACTCTCCCAGCAGACGATGAACATCCAGCAGATACCATCGCCCAAGTCTTCCAAAAAGGCTACAAACTCCATGACCGTATCCTACGCCCAGCAATGGTAGTAGTATACAACTAGGCAATAGAGCTTAAAAATCTTGTCTGAAACGACAATAAACTATGAAGAAAGATAAAAAAGTAGTTCAGCTTTGCAATAGTGAGCGAAGCGAACTAAAGGCGATACTCTTCGCCGTGGCGTTATTTGCGCAAACTTTGAGACCTTAGGCTCAAAGTTTAGTCAAAGAGATTGACGAAGTCAAGCTCTGACGGCGCCGCCACCTAAGAAGGGTATCAAAAAGAAAGAATATAAAATTTAAGGAGAAAAACACATGTCTAAAATTATCGGTATTGACTTAGGTACAACAAACTCAGCAGTTGCAGTTCTTGAAGGAACTGAAAGCAAAATCATCGCAAACCCAGAAGGGAACCGTACAACTCCATCTGTAGTATCGTTCAAAAACGGAGAAATCATCGTTGGTGATGCTGCGAAACGTCAAGCAGTCACAAACCCAGATACAGTTATCTCTATCAAATCTAAAATGGGAACTTCTGAAAAAGTTTCTGTTAACGGTAAAGAATACACTCCACAAGAAATCTCAGCTATGATCCTTCAATACTTGAAAGGTTACGCTGAAGATTACCTTGGTGAAAAAGTAACTAAAGCAGTTATCACAGTTCCTGCTTACTTTAACGATGCTCAACGTCAAGCAACAAAAGACGCTGGTAAAATCGCTGGTCTTGAAGTAGAACGTATCGTTAACGAACCAACTGCAGCCGCTCTTGCTTACGGTTTGGATAAGACTGACAAAGAAGAAAAAATCTTGGTATTCGACCTTGGTGGTGGTACATTCGACGTCTCTATCCTTGAACTCGGCGATGGTGTCTTCGATGTATTGTCAACTGCAGGGGACAACAAACTCGGTGGTGACGACTTTGACCAAAAAATAATCGACCACTTGGTAGCAGAATTCAAGAAAGAAAACGGTATTGACTTGTCAACTGACAAGATGGCAATGCAACGTTTGAAAGATGCAGCTGAAAAAGCTAAGAAAGACCTTTCTGGTGTAACTTCAACTCAAATCAGCTTGCCATTTATCACTGCTGGTGAAGCTGGACCTCTTCACTTGGGAAATGACTTTGACTCGTGCGAAATTTGACGATTTGACTCGTGACCTTGTAGAACGTACAAAAGTTCCAGTTCGTCAAGCCCTTTCAGATGCAGGTTTGAGCTTGTCAGAAATCGATGAAGTTATCCTTGTTGGTGGTTCCACTCGTATCCCAGCTGTTGTAGAAGCTGTTAAGGCTGAAACTGGTAAAGAGCCAAACAAATCAGTGAACCCTGATGAAGTGGTTGCCATGGGTGCTGCGATCCAAGGTGGTGTCATTACTGGTGATGTGAAAGACGTTGTCCTTCTTGATGTAACGCCATTGTCACTTGGTATCGAAACAATGGGTGGTGTCTTCACAAAACTGATCGATCGCAACACTACGATTCCAACATCTAAATCACAAGTCTTCTCAACTGCGGCAGACAACCAACCAGCCGTTGATATCCACGTTCTTCAAGGTGAACGCCCAATGGCAGCAGATAACAAGACTCTTGGACGCTTCCAATTGACAGATATTCCAGCCGCTCCTCGTGGAATTCCTCAAATCGAAGTAACATTTGACATCGATAAAAACGGTATCGTATCTGTTAAAGCCAAAGACCTTGGAACTCAAAAAGAACAAACAATTGTTATCCAATCAAACTCAGGTTTGACGGACGAAGAAATCGACCGTATGATGAAAGATGCAGAAGCAAACGCTGAAGCAGATAAGAAACGTAAAGAAGAAGTAGACCTTCGTAACGAAGTAGATCAAGCCATCTTTGCGACTGAAAAGACAATCAAGGAAACTGAAGGCAAAGGCTTCGATGCAGAACGTGATGCTGCACAAGCTGCCCTTGATGACCTTAAGAAAGCTCAAGAAGACAACAACTTGGACGACATGAAAGCAAAACTTGAAGCATTGAACGAAAAAGCTCAAGGACTTGCTGTTAAACTCTACGAACAAGCCGCAGCTGCTCAACAAGCTCAAGCAGGAGCAGAAGGCGCACAAGCAACAGGAAACGCAGGCGATGACGTCGTAGACGGAGAGTTTACGGAGAAATAAGATGTTGAGGCGTTAAGAAAACGAAAGAAAAATAGGAAGCCATCGCCTTGTGCGATGCACAAAAGATGGCTTATCTTTTTTCCGAAGTTTTTAGCCGAAACTCAGTTAAGCATTACTAGTTTGATTTTTAAAACTTGAACGTCGTAATGATAGGAAGAAATCCAGAGGTTGCAACCCAGCCTCTGTTTTTCGGTAAAATAGAGGGTGTAGCTTATGAAAAAAGTACTTTGTGTCCTTTATCCTAATTTTTCTCTTTATGAGATAGCCACTTTAACAAGTACTTTAGCTCTGTCTTTTGACATCACGATTGATTATGTCGCTTCAAATCATTCGATGATTGTCTCTGAAGATGGTTTGCCCTGCCAACCGACGAAGACGTTGAATCAAATACGTCTAGAAGATTATTCTTGTGTCATTTTGCCAGGAATGGTAAATATAGGGTCTGCTCTACAGGATGAAAAAAATTAAATTCGTTTTTTTGAGGGACTCGGCAAGCAGGATATCTTAATTGCAGCCATTTCTTCAGCGCCTATTTTGTTGGCAAAAGCAGGTTTATTGAATGATACGAAATTTACAGGTGGGATTTGGCAAAACTTCTTTGACTATTTTGAATTTGTTCCTCGGGAAAATTTCAAAGCAAAAGCTGTCCTGCAAGATAAAAATATCATTACTGCTATTGGCTTTTGCACATCAAGAGTTTGCAAGAAAAAGTAATTCTTGGTCTAGGTTTGGCAGAAAATACTGACAACTATTTTTAAAGAACAGAACGAATATTCAGAAGAGGACTTGATTTTTTTACTCTATCGGACAAAGAGTTTGATGAAGTGAAACAGAGTATAGAAAAATACTCTCTAATGATTTACTTATAAACTATAGAAAGGAATAAGGGTGTTCGAGTAACTGAACACGGGCTACGGACTGTGTCAAAAAGATAGTTTTTTCTAGGACGTAAGCGTCCGTCGTCAAAACTCTTATTTTGACTGTGTCCGTTTGACGCCCTTTGTATCTTGAATTATGAACAATACTGAATTTTATGATCGTCTGGGGGTGTCAAAAAACGCTTCGGCAGACGAGATCAAAAAGGCTTATCGTAAGCTTTCCAAAAAATACCACCCAGATATCAACAAGGAACCTGGTGCTGAGGAAAAATACAAGGAAGTTCAAGAAGCCTATGAGACTTTGAGTGATGACCAAAAACGTGCAGCCTATGACCAATATGGTGCGGCGGGTGCCAACGGTGGCTTTGGTGGTGCTGGCGGTTTTGGCGGCTTTGACGGAGCAAGTGGCTTCGGTGGTTTTGAGGATATCTTCTCAAGTTTCTTCGGCGGAGGCGGAGCTTCGCGCAATCCAAACGCTCCTCGTCAAGGAGACGACCTCCAGTATCGTGTGAGTTTGACTTTTGAAGAAGCTATCTTGGAACGGAAAAAGAAGTTAAATACAATCGTGAAGCCAGCTGTCGTACATGTAATGGATCTGGTGCTAAACCAGGAACAAGTCCAGTCACTTGTGGACGCTGTCATGGCGCTGGTGTCATTAATGTCGATACGCAGACTCCGCTTGGTATGATGCGCCGTCAAGTAACCTGTGATGTCTGTCATGGTCGCGGAAAAGAAATCAAAGATCCATGTACAACTTGTCACGGAACGGGTCATGAAAAACAAGCTCATAGTGTACATGTGAAAATCCCTGCTGGTGTGGAAACAGGCCAACAAATTCGCCTAGCGGGCCAAGGTGAAGCAGGATTTAACGGTGGGCCTTACGGAGACTTGTACGTGGTGGTTTCAGTAGAAGCCAGCGATAAGTTTGAACGTGAAGGAACAACTATTTTCTACAAGTTAAATCTTAATATTGTCCAAGCTGCTCTTGGTGATACTGTGGAAATTCCAACCGTGCACGGTGATGTTGAATTGGTTATCCCAGATGGGACTCAGACTGGCAAGAAATTCCGTCTACGTGGCAAAGGAGCTCCGAGCCTTCGTGGTGGTGCCGTTGGTGACCAATACGTTACAGTTAATGTCGTGACTCCGACAGGCTTGAATGATCGCCAAAAAGCAGCGCTTAAAGAATTCGCAGCTGCGGGTGATTTGAAAGTCAATCCAAAGAAAAAAGGCTTCTTTGAGCATATAAAAGATGCCTTTGAAGGAGAATAAAGTAAAAAGAGCCAATTGGCTCTTTTTTTGCGTTATCTTTGAAAATTTAGCATCGAAAAATCATTTTCCAGTTAGCCTGCTATTTATACTTTTGAGTAAGCAGGCCAGCTGCATCCATCTCCCGGATGAGTTGCTTGATTTCCGCTTCTTTACCTGGTTTAACGGTGACGGTATCAATGTGCTTGATTGCTGAATTATCCTGAATATCTACCAAGGTCAAGGCTTTTTCATAGAATACGATTCCCTTTTTTAGACTTTCCTGATCATTCCAAAAGAGAATTGAGTAATTGGGATTAAATTTCTTTCCGATTTTCTTGGAGATACTTCTCGCCCTCCTCCTCTAAAAATTGTATTAAACCATGATTGAATAAGTTGTCTCCAACTTTATAGTATGAAATCTCTCCTGTCTGGAGGACATAGACTTCGAGTCGGTTTTTGGAGAGTTTTGGACTTTCTTTTAGGACGGGGTGGCTATTGATGACCTCATCTGAGAAAGTAACATAAAAATGTAAGCCTCCACCCTCAAATTGATACCTTCCATTTGATTCTACTTTCTTAGGAGGCATGTCAAGAGAGATAAAGATTTGTTTTAAGGATTCATTCCCTTTTTGGATGTCACTCGGTGACGCTTTGAAAGATTGATTAGTAGTAGAAATGCCAGAACTGCAAGGAGACAGAGGCAGCCACAAGGGATTGCGATGACCTTCGCTAGAACTTTTAAAAACTGTTTCACTTTCATTGCCTCCTTTTTCTGTTCAAACCTAGTATCCAAAAAAGAGTTTAAGGAAAGTTGGAGGCTTTCTTATTCTTGTTTTTCTTCTTGGAGGACCGCCATTCTGGTTTGGAAATCCTTTTCCAAGACTTTGAACTTGTAGGTTAGGTCTTTTTGGTATTCCTTGATAAGGGCTTTTTGTTGGTCGATGATTTGCAGGCTGTTTTGAATGATATCCAAATCCTCCTTCATAGCCTCGACACGGTCGCTAGTATCCACAAATTCCTCTGTGATGGCTTGGCGATTTTTTACGACAAAATAACTTCCAGCTGCAGCTCCTGCGAATAGCAATAGATTGGATAGTTTCATGGCAACTCCTTAAGCGTTTCTAATGGTTTCAGCGACTTGGGCAAGTTTGTCAAAGTCAGGTTCGTGAGCGATAAAGTCAATCTTGAGGTCATCTTCTGCACCGTAGCGAGGTACGAGGTGCACATGGGTATGAAAGACCGTTTGACCAGCGACTTCCTCGCAATTGGCAATGATATTCATGCCGACAGCCTTGGTAGCCTTCATAACTTTTTGAGCCACTGTTGGCACTTGTGCAAAGAGTTGGCTGGCGCTCGCAGCATTCATCTCCAAGAGATTGCGGTAGTGCTCTTTTGGCACGACTAAGGTGTGTCCAGGCGTTACTTGAGAGATATCAAGAAAGGCAAGAACCTGCTCATCTTCGTATACTTTTGAAGCAGGAATATCCCCTGCGATGATCTTACAAAAAATGCAATCTGACATAAAATCCACCTCTACTGTATTGAATTTTGATATAATATAGCTACATTATACCAGATTCGGAGAAAATATGTTAGAAATTAAAAACCTGACAGGAGGCTATGTTCACGTTCCTGTCTTGAAAGATGTGTCCTTTACAGTTGAAAGTGGGCAGTTGGTCGGTTTGATTGGTCTCAACGGTGCTGGGAAATCAACGACTATCAATGAGATTATCGGTCTGTTGACACCTTACAGTGGGGAAATCAAGATTAATGGTCTCACCTTGCGAGAAGATGCAACCAACTACCGCAAACAGGTTGGCTATATCCCAGAAACGCCTAGTCTGTATGAGGAATTGACCCTCAGAGAGCATATCGAGACGGTTGCCATGGCCTATGGTATTGAGCAAAAAGTGGCTTTTGAGCGAGTAGAATCTTTGTTAAAAATGTTTCGTTTGGATCAAAAATTAGACTGGCTCCCAGTGCATTTTTCCAAAGGGATGAAGCAGAAGGTCATGATTATCTGTGCCTTTGTCGTGGATCCGAGCCTCTTTATCGTAGATGAGCCTTTTCTTGGCCTCGATCCACTCGCTATTTCTGACTTGATTCAGCTTTTGGAAGTGGAAAAGCAAAAAGGCAAGTCTATCCTCATGAGTACCCATGTTCTGGACTCGGCGGAGAAGATGTGTGACGCCTTTGTCATTCTCCACAAGGGAGAGGTGCGTGCCAAGGGGAATCTGGCGCAACTACGCGAAGCCTTTGACATGCCTGAAGCAAGTTTGAATGACATTTACTTGGCTCTGACCAAAGAGGAGGAGCTATGAAAGACTTGTTTTTAAAGCGAAAGCAGGCTTTTCGTAAGGAGTGTGTCGGTTATCTGCGTTATGTTCTAAATGACCACTTTGTCTTGTTCCTGCTAGTTCTCATCGGCTTTTCTAGCTTACCAGTATAGTCAACTCCTGCAAGATTTTCCTGAAAATCATTGGCCTATCCTCTTGTTTTTTGGGATTGTATCTGTCTTACTTTTGGCTTGGGGAGGAATCGCGACCTACATGGAAGGACCTGACAAGCTCTTTCTCTTAGTCAGTGAAGAGGAGGTTAAGTCTCACCTCAAAGGGCAGACGATGCGCTCACTGGTCTTTTGGCTCTTTGTCCAAACCCTTTTCTTGCTTTTATTTGCGCCCTTATTTTTAGCCATGGGTTATGGCTTGCCAGTTTTTTTCATCTATGTGCTTTTATTGGGAGCAGCAAAGTACCTAATCTTTCGCCAAAAAGTTAGTAAATTTTTTACAGAGAATGGGCTTGACTGGGACTATGTGATCGCTCAAGAAAGCAAACGCAAGCAAGTCTTGCTTCGTTTCTTTGCTCTCTTTACGCAGGTCAAGGGGATTTCAAATAGTGTCAAACGTCGTGCTTATCTGGATTTCATCCTAAATGTTGTTCAAAAGGTTCCAGGGAAGATCTGGCAAAACCTCTATCTTCGTTCTTATCTGCGAAATGGAGATCTCTTTGCCCTCAGTTTCAGGCTTCTCTTGCTTTCTTTGTTAGCTGAGATCTTTATCGAGCAATCTTGGATTGCGACAGCAGTGGTAATACTGTTTAACTATCTCTTACTCTTCCAATTGCTAGCCCTCTATCACGCCTTTGATTACCAATACTTGACCCAGCTCTTTCCACTAGAAAAAGGGGAGAAAGAAAAGGGTCTGAAACAGGTTGTGCTCGGTGTGGGAAGTGCAGTTCTTTTGCTGGAGCTGCTGGTCGGAGCAGTGGTTTTTCAAGAAAAAATAGCCTTGTTGGCTCTTGTAGGGGCTAGTCTCTTCCTACAATTGTTTTATTTGCCTTACCAACTAAAAAGATTGGTTGACGAATAGACCAAAAACTAGTAGAATAGTAAGGAAACTTTATACGGAGGAAAGAAATGGACTTGGGTGATAATGAGCTAACGCTGACCCCTATACCTGGGAAGAGCGGCAAAGCTTATATGGGAAGCTACCCTGATGGGAAGCGCGTCTTTGTAAAAATGAACACCTCTCCAATCCTACCTGGGCTAGCCAGAGAACAAATCGCTCCTCAATTACTATGGACTCGTCGTTTGCCAGATGGTCGTGATATGTGTGTCCAAGAATGGTTGACGGGCAAAATCTTGACACCGCACGATATGAACCGCAAGCAGATCATCAATATCTTGACGCGTCTCCACCGCTCACGTCCCTTGATGAAACAGTTGAGCCGTTTGGGATATACCATGGAGACGCCAGTAGACTTGTTGCAGTCTTGGAGGCAGGAAGCACCCGAAGTCTTGAAACGACATCAGTACTTAAATTCGGTGATTGATGATTTGCGTAGGACGGTTCCAGGTTTTAGGGAAGACCATGCAACGATTGTGCATGGGGACCTTCGCCATAGTAATTGGATTGAGACAGAGAGTGGACTCGTTTATCTAGTGGATTGGGATTCGGTTCGTCTGACGGATCGTATGTTTGATGTGGCGCATTTGCTATGCCACTACATTCCAGATCATCAGTGGCGCCAATGGTTGAGAGACTACGGCTATAAGTACAATCAGACAGTGTTAGATAAATTGTATTGGTATGGTCAGTATTCTTACTTGAACCAGATTGCCAAATACTGTGAAATCAAGATTTAGACAATGTAAACCGGGAGATTTATGCCTTGCGTGTCTTCCGCGACAAGTATGGAAAGAAAAGATGAGAGTTAGAAATCGTAAAGGGGCGACAGAATTACTAGAGGCCAATCCTCAGTATGTGGTCCTTAATCCCTTGGAGGCTAAAGGGAAATGGCGAGACTTGTTTGGAAATGATCATCCTATTCATGTTGAAGTTGGGAGTGGGAAAGGGGCCTTCGTATCCGGAATGGCCAAACAAAACCCTGACATCAACTACATCGGGATTGACATCCAAAAGTCGGTATTAAGTTATGCCTTGGATAAGGTATTAGAAGTTGGAGTTCCCAATATCAAATTGCTGTGGGTAGATGGTTCTGATTTGACGGACTACTTTGAAGACGGTGAGATTGATCGTCTTTACCTAAACTTTTCAGATCCCTGGCCTAAAAAACGCCATGAAAAACGTCGTTTGACTTACAAGAGTTTCTTGGATACCTTTCAAGCGCATCTTGCCTGAGAATGGGGAAATCCATTTCAAGACGGATAACCGTGGCTTGTTTGAGTACAGTCTAGTGAGCTTTTTCTCAGTATGGGATGAAACTCAATGGTGTTTGGCTGGACTTGCATGCCAGTGATTTTGAAGGCAATGTCATGACAGAGTATGAGCAAAAATTCTCAAGCAAGGGTCAAGTGATCTACCGAGTTGAAGCAGAATTTTAAGAAATAGCTTGAAAACCAGCCGTTTGAGTGCTAATGCTTTTACATAAATTGACAAACGTGCTATACTGATAGTAAGAATATGAGAAAGAGAGGCGGGGAAATATCTTCGCCTCTTGCTTATGAGGAGGTGGACGCAATCGCAACAATCGTAGAATTAGTCAGAGAAGTTGTAGAACCTGTCATCCAAGCACCTTTCGAGCTCGTGGATATCGAGTATGGAAAGATTGGCAGTGACATGATTCTCAGTATTTTTGTAGATAAACCCGAAGGAATTACCTTGAACGACACGGCAGACCTGACAGAAATCATCAGTCCTGTCCTAGACACCATCAAGCCTGATCCCTTCCCAGAACAATATTTCCTAGAAATCACCAGTCCAGGCTTGGAACGTCCTTTGAAAACCAAGGATGCTGTCGCTGGAGCTGTTGGGAAATACATCCATGTCGGGCTCTACCAAGCCATTGATAAGCAAAAAGTCTTTGAAGGAACCTTGATATCCTTTGAAGAGGATGAGTTGACTATGGAGTATATGGACAAGACACGTAAGAAAACTGTCCAAATTCCATACAGTTTAGTATCAAAAGCACGTTTAGCAGTAAAACTATAGAAAAGAAAGGATAGCTTTTGAGGATTCAAAAGCAAAGAAAACATGAGTAAAGAAATGCTAGAGGCCTTCCGCATTTTGGAAGAAGACAAGGGAATCAAAAAAGAAGACATCATCGACGCAGTAGTAGAGTCGCTTCGTTCCGCTTATCGCAGACGCTATGGTCAATCTGACAGCGTAGCTATTGACTTCAATGAAAAGACAGGCGACTTTACTGTCTATACTGTTCGTGAAGTTGTTGATGAAGTATTTGATAGCCGTTTGGAAATCAGCTTGAAAGATGCTCTTGCCATTAATTCAGCCTATGAGCTTGGTGACAAAATCAAGTTTGAAGAAGCACCAGCTGAGTTTGGTCGTGTAGCAGCCCAATCTGCCAAACAAACTATTATGGAAAAAATGCGCAAGCAAACACGTGCCATCACTTACAATACTTATAAAGAACATGAACAAGAAATCATGTCTGGTACAGTAGAACGTTTTGACAACCGTTTCATCTATGTCAATCTTGGCAGCATCGAAGCTCAATTGTCAAAACAAGACCAAATCCCTGGAGAAGTCTTTGCTTCCCACGATCGTATCGAAGTTTATGTTTACAAGGTTGAAGACAATCCTCGTGGTGTCAACGTCTTTGTCAGCCGTAGCCATCCAGAAATGATCAAACGTTTGATGGAGCAAGAAATTCCAGAAGTGTATGATGGAACTGTTGAAATTATGAGCGTAGCCCGCGAAGCTGGTGACCGTACGAAAGTTGCCGTTCGTAGCCACAATCCAAACGTGGACGCTATCGGTACAATCGTTGGACGTGGTGGTGCTAATATCAAGAAAATCACCAGCAAATTCCACCCAGCTCGTTACGATGCTAAGAGCGACCGTATGATTCCTGTTGAAGAAAACATCGACGTTATCGAGTGGGTAGCAGATCCAGCTGAGTTTATCTACAATGCCATCGCACCGGCAGAGGTTGACCAAGTTATCTTTGATGAAAATGACAGCAAACGTGCCTTGGTCGTTGTACCTGATAACAAACTTTCTCTTGCTATCGGTCGTCGTGGACAAAACGTTCGCTTGGCAGCTCATTTGACAGGTTACCGTATCGATATCAAGTCTGCCAGTGAGTTTGAAGCTATGGAAGAAGCAGGTCAAGTGGATTACGCAGCTGCGGACGAATTGATCGAAGAATAAAAGCTGCTAGAGGAGGGAAAGATGAAAACAAGAAAAATCCCTTTGCGCAAGTCTGTTGTATCCAACGAAGTGATTGATAAGCGTGATTTGCTCCGCATTGTCAAGAACAAAGAAGGACAGGTCTTTATCGATCCGACAGGCAAGGCCAATGGCCGTGGTGCTTATATCAAGCTAGACAATGCAGAAGCCCTAGAGGCAAAAAAGAAGAAAGTCTTTAACCGCAGCTTTAACATGGAAGTGGAAGAAAGCTTTTATGATGAGTTGATCGCTTATGTGGATCACAAAGTGAAAAGAAGAGAGTTAGGACTTGAATAAGCAAAAGATAAGTAATCTCTTGGGACTTGCTCAACGAGCAGGCCGGATCATATCAGGTGAGGAATTGGTGGTCAAAGCCATCCAAGACCAGAAAGCCAAACTAGTCTTTCTAGCTCATGATGCTGGTCCCAATCTGACCAAGAAGATTCAAGATAAAAGTGACTATTATCAAGTAGAAGTTATAACCGTGTTTTCAACACTGGAATTAAGCATAGCAGTCGGAAAATCGAGAAAGGTTTTGGCTGTGACAGATGCTGGATTTACAAAGAAAATGAGGTCTCTTATGGAATAGAAGAGGAGGACATGATTTGTCTAAGAAAAGATTGTACGAAATCGCAAAAGAACTTGGAAAAGAAAGTAAAGAAGTTGTAGCGCGTGCAAAAGAGTTGGGCTTGGATGTGAAAAGCCACTCATCGAGCGTGGAAGTTGCTGCTGCTGAGCAAATCGCAGCTAGCTTTAAACCTGCACCTGCTCCTAAGGCAGAAGCAAAACCTGCAGCACCAAAAGCAAGTGTAGAAAAGAAAGCAGAAAAGTCTGTATCAGCTAAACCAGTAGCCGCTAAGGAAGAGAGCAAATCAGCTACACCTGCAGCTCTTAAGGAAGAAAAAGTAGTGGCCGCAAGACCACAGAGTCGAAACTTCAAGGCGGAGCGTGAGGCGCGTGCCAAAGAGCAGGCAGAACGACGCAAACAAAACAAGGGCAACAACCGTGACCAACAACAAAACGGCAACCGTCAGAAAAACGACGGCCGTAATGGTGGTAAACCTGGTCAAGGGAACCGCGAAAATCGCCGTTTCAACGACCAAGGGAAAAAACCACAAGGTCAAGGGAATCGTGGCAATGATCGCCGTCAGCAACAAGACTTCCAGCCAAAACAAGCTGGTCCACGTGTTGACTTTAAAGCCCGTGCAGCAGCCCTAAAAGCAGAGCAAAAATGCAGAGTACGCACGCTCAAGCGAGGAGCGCTTCAAACAATCGCAAGCTGCCAAGGAAGCCTTGGCTCAAGCTAATAAACGCAAGGAACCAGAGGAAATCTTTGAAGAAGCTGCTAAGCTAGCTGAACAAACGCAGCCAGCCGTAACAGTAGCTCCTGTAGCGAAAGAAGCGCCAGTGGATACACGTCGTAAAAAACAAGCTCGACCAGACAAAGAACGTGATGATTATGATCACGAAGAAGATGGTCCTAGAAAACAACAAAAGAATCGAAGTAGTCAGAATCAAGTGAGAAATCAAAGAAATAGTAACTGGAATAACAACAAGAAAAATAAAAAAGGGAACAAGCAAAACAACCGTAACCAGACTCCAAAACCTGTTACAGAGCGTAAGTTCCACGAATTGCCAACAGAATTTGAGTATACAGATGGTATGACTGTTGCGGAAATCGCAAAACGTATCAAACGTGAACCAGCTGAAATCGTTAAGAAACTCTTTATGATGGGTGTCATGGCCACACAAAACCAATCCTTGGATGGGGAAACCATCGAACTCCTCATGGTGGATTACGGTATCGAAGCCAAACAAAAGGTTGAAGTAGATAATGCCGACATCGAACGTTTCTTCGTCGAAGATGGCTATCTTAATGAAGATGAATTGGTTGAGCGTCCACCAGTTGTAACCATCATGGGACACGTTGACCATGGTAAAACAACCCTCTTGGATACCCTTCGTAACTCTCGTGTTGCGACAGGTGAAGCAGGTGGTATCACTCAGCATATCGGTGCCTACCAAATCGTGGAAAATGGCAAGAAGATTACCTTCCTTGATACACCAGGACACGCGGCCTTTACCTCTATGCGTGCGCGTGGTGCATCTGTTACCGATATTACTATCTTGGTTGTAGCGGCCGATGATGGGGTTATGCCTCAGACTATCGAAGCCATCAACCACTCAAAAGCGGCCAACGTTCCAATCATCGTAGCTATTAACAAGATTGATAAACCAGGTGCTAACCCAGAACGCGTTATCGGTGAATTGGCAGAGCATGGTGTCATGTCAACAGCTTGGGGTGGGGATTCTGAGTTTGTCGAAATCTCAGCTAAGTTCAACCAAAATATCGATGAACTCTTGGAAACAGTCCTTCTTGTGGCTGAAATCCAAGAACTCAAGGCAGACCCAACAGTTCGTGCTATCGGTACGGTTATCGAAGCTCGTTTGGATAAAGGGAAAGGTGCGGTTGCAACCCTTCTTGTTCAACAAGGTACCTTGAATGTGCAAGACCCTATCGTTGTCGGGAATACCTTCGGTCGTGTCCGTGCTATGACCAATGACCTTGGTCGTCGTGTCAAAGTGGCAGGACCATCAACCCCAGTCTCAATCACAGGTTTGAACGAAGCTCCGATGGCGGGTGACCACTTTGCCGTTTACGAAGATGAAATCTGCGCGTGCAGCAGGTGAAGAACGTGCCAAACGTGCCCTTATGAAACAACGTCAAGCAACGCAACGTGTCAGCCTTGAGAACCTCTTTGATACGCTTAAAGCCGGTGAGCTCAAGTCAGTCAACGTTATCATCAAGGCTGACGTACAAGGTTCGGTTGAAGCCCTTTCTGCCTCACTTCAGAAGATCGACGTGGAAGGTGTTAAAGTGACCATCGTCCACTCAGCGGTCGGTGCTATCAACGAATCAGACGTGACACTTGCCGAAGCTTCAAATGCCTTTATCGTTGGTTTCAACGTACGTCCTACACCACAAGCTCGTCAACAAGCAGAAGCTGACGATGTCGAAATCCGTCTCCACAGCATTATCTACAAGGTTATCGAAGAGATGGAAGAAGCCATGAAAGGGATGCTCGATCCTGAATTTGAAGAAAAAATCATCGGTGAAGCAATCATCCGTGAAACCTTCAAGGTGTCTAAAGTGGGAACTATCGGTGGATTCATGGTTACGAGTGGTAAAGTTACCCGTGACTCTAAAGTCCGTGTCATCCGTGACGGTGTCGTTATCTATGACGGCGAACTCGCAAGCTTGAAACACTACAAAGACGACGTCAAAGAAGTTACGAACGGTCGCGAAGGTGGATTGATGATCGATGGCTACAATGATATCAAGACTGATGATGTGATTGAAGCATACGTCATGGAAGAAATCAAACGATAATAGAGAAACGATAGCTCATTTGACTCGTTGTCAACAGCGCCTTGATGAACTTCAGTTCTATCAAAGGCTTGTTTCCTAGATTCAAATGGCTCTAGTTCCTCTATCTAATAGAAATAGCTAGGTCTGCTGACCTAGCTTTTGGTTCAAAGTAGAGAAAGGAATATCATGGCAAATCATTTCCGTACGGATCGTGTGGGCATGGAAATCAAGCGTGAAGTCAATGAGATTTTGCAAAAGAAAGTCCGTGATCCGCGTGTCCAAGGTGTGACCATCACAGATGTTCAGATGTTGGGTGACCTATCCGTTGCCAAGGTTTACTACACTATTTTGAGTAACCTTGCTTCGGATAATCAAAAAGCTCAAATCGGGCTTGAGAAAGCAACTGGGACCATCAAACGTGAACTTGGTCGCAATTTAAAATTGTACAAAATCCCAGATTTGACCTTCGTTAAAGACGAATCCATCGAATATGGAAACAAGATTGACGAAATGCTACGCAATCTGGGATAAGAACTAAGAAAGAGGGGTTGCCCCTCTTTCTTAGTGTGCGCCAGCCCTCCTTGTGGTATAATATAACAAGCAGAATCATTTTAGAATATACAATGGAGGTCGTCATGGACAATATCATCGATGTGTCAATTCCCGTTGCAGAAGTGGTGGACAAGCATCCAGAAGTCTTGGAAATCCTAGTAGAACTCGGTTTTAAACCGCTAGCTAATCCCTTGATGCGCAACACAGTCGGTCGCAAAGTATCGCTTAAGCAGGGTTCTAAGCTTGAAGGAACTCCTATGGACAAGATTGTCCGCACACTGGAAGCGAATGGTTACGAAGTGATTGGATTAGACTAATGGCAGATGAACGGATTCATATCCTACGGGATATTTTGTTAGAATTGCATAATGGTGCCTCCCCTGAGTCGGTTCAGGAGCGTTTTGATGCGACCTTTACAGGTGTTTCAGCCATCGAGATTTCCCTCATGGAGCACGAGCTGATGAACTCAGACTCAGGTGTCACCTTTGAAGATGTCATGGAGCTCTGTGATGTCCATGCCAATCTTTTTAAAAACGCTGTTAAGGGCGTCGAAGTAGAGGATACTGAACACCCTGGCCACCCAGTTCGCGTCTTCAAGGATGAAAATCTGGCTCTCCGTGCAGCCTTGATTCGCATTCGGAGATTGTTAGATACCTATGAGTCTATGGAAGACGAGGAAATGCTGGCAGAGATGCGTAAGGGTTTGGTCCGTCAAATGGGGCTGTTGGGGCAATTTGACATCCACTACCAGCGCAAGGAAGAGCTCTTTTTCCCCATCATGGAGCGTTATGGTCACGATTCACCCCCTAAAGTCATGTGGGGAGTGGATGATCAGATCAGAGAACTCTTTCAGACAGCTCTAGCGACAGCCAAGTCACTACCAGAAGTGTCGATTAGCAGTGTAAAAGAAGATTTTGAAGCTTTTGCGCCAGAGTTTGAGAGCATGATTTTCAAGGAAGAGTCCATCCTTCTCATGATTCTCCTTGAGTCCTTTACTCAGGATGACTGGCTTCAGATTGCAGAGGAGAGCGATGCTTACGGCTATGCCATCGTCCGTCCGTCTGAGAAATGGGTGCCAGAACGCCAGAGTTTTGTAGAGGAAAAGAGTGCAGAGGAGGTCTTGCAGATAGATAGGGCTGAAGGCCAAGTGCAGCAAGTTATCGATACACCAGAAGGCCAGTTTACCATTACCTTTACCCCTAAGGAAAAGGAAGCAGTGCTGGACCGCCATAGTCAACAGGCTTTTGGGAATGGCTATCTCTCGGTTGAGCAAGCCAACCTCATCCTCAATCACCTCCCTATGGAGATTACCTTTGTCAATAAAGACGATATTTTCCAGTATTACAATGACAATACGCCAGCTGATGAGATGATTTTCAAACGGACACCGTCCCAAGTTGGGCGCAATGTCGAGTTATGTCATCCTCCAAAATATTTGGAGAAGGTCAAAGCCATCATGCAAGGTCTTCGTGAAGGGGTCAAGGACAAGTATGAAATGTGGTTCAAATCTGAGTCGCGAGGCAAGTTTGTCCACATCACCTACGCAGCAGTACACGATGAGAACGGAGAATTTCAAGGCGTGCTGGAGTATGTTCAGGATATCCAGCCCTACCGTGAGATTGATATGGACTACTTCCGTGGATTAGAATAAGGAGAATCAATGAGTTACGAACAGGAATTTATGAAGGAATTTGAAACTTGGGTCAATACCCAGATCATGATCAACGACATGGCGCACAAGGAAAGTCAAAAGGTCTACGAAGAAGACCAGGACGAGCGTGCCAAAGATGCCATGATTCGCTACGAAAGTCGCTTGGATGCTTATCAGTTCTTGCTTGGTAAGTTTGAAAACTTCAAAGCAGGCAAGGGATTTCATGATTTGCCAGAGGGCTTGTTTGGTGAGAGAAACTATTAAAAATGAATATCCTTTCTTGATTTTTTTCCCAAAATCTTGATAGAATATCTTTATTAAATCCTTGTCAGAGCAGGGATTTTTTATTGAAAGGATTTTATCATGTCAAAAAAACTCCAACGTAAAAAACAATTGCGAAATAGCCTTCGTCGTTCAGGTGCATTTTCAACTACAGTGACCAAGGTTGTCGAAGAGACCAAAAAAGTCGTGAAACATGCAGAAAAAAATCTGCCAGCCAAGCAGGAAAAGTTGTCTCTAAAAAAAGTAGAACAAGCAGTAGAAGCCACTAAAGAGCAAGCACAAAAGGTGGCCAATTCTGTAGAAGATTTTGCAGCAAACTTGGGTGGACTTCCACTTGATCGTGCCAAAACTTTCTATGATGAAGGAATTAAGTCAGCTTCTGACTTCAAAAACTGGACTGAAAAAGAACTCCTTGCCTTGAAAGGAATCGGACCAGCTACCATTAAGAAATTGAAAGAAAACGGCATCAAGTTCAAGTAATTTTTCTTGTCCCTTGCATTTCCGTGAAAAACTTGTTACAATAAAGCCATCAGAGGTGTTTTGAATTCCACATTTTACAGAAAGTGGCGGTGCTGAGAAGTCCACAAATGTGTCAAAACTGGTTGCTGATGATTAAAATGAAATAAAAGTGTCTTTGTATATTCTTCGAAGACAAGAGTTGCGGGCGTTTCTGCCCGAAATTGGGTGGTACCGCGGATAACACATTCGTCCCTGTCATGTAGATGGCAGGGGCATTTTTTTATGGAAAGCGAGGGAGGAAGATGACAAGAGCAGAATTACCAGAACGAATAGAGACCGAGCGACTTGTCTTGCGAGTCCGTACAGTAGCTGATGCTGAGGATATCCATGCCTACGCTAGTTTACCAGAGATCGCCTATCCAGCAGGCTTTCCACTCGTCAAGACCTTGAACGATGAGATTTATTATCTGAAGCATATCCTTCCTGAGCGCAATCAAAAGGACAATCTCCCAGCTGGTTACGGCATTGTCGTCAAAGGAACCAATACCATCATCGGTTCTGTTGACTTCAATCACCGTCACGAAGATGATGTTCTTGAGCTCGGCTATACCTTGCACCCAGACTATTGGGGTCGGGGTTATGTTCCAGAAGCAGCGCGTACCTTGATTGATCTGGCTTTTAGAGAACTGGATCTTCATAAGATTGAATTGTCTTGCTTTGGCTATAATCTGCAAAGTCAACGAGTCGCAGAAAAGCTTGGCTTCACTCTAGAAGCTCGCATAAGGGACCGCAAAGATGCCCAAGGAAATCGCTGTGACAGTCTGATATATGGCTTGCTGAAGAGTGAGTGGGAGAGTTTTTAATGAGTAAGATATATTCTTGTTTTTATATGCTTTAAGGGAGACATGATGAGAAGTAGTCATAATCAAATATTAGATGCCTGGATTACAGTAGAACAATTATCAGAAGGGAATATTGAAAAAAAGTGATTCTAAGTATAAGATTTTTTTCAAGGTGATGATTATCAATCAATATTAAAAGATTTTTTTAAACGTCAAAAAAATTAAAAATCCAGTTCAGGGATTGCTGTTTATTGTGGAATTTTTCCCTTTTCGAAAAAAATTATTGAAGTGTTAAGAGGCAAATACAATTTAAAAAGCGACGGAGGAAGAATTGGGAAGAGCTTCTTATAAATTTACTTTTTGCTCTATACTTTGATAAAGATTTGAAGTTCTTGGCTGATAAGTTTTTTTAACCATGAGTGGGCAAATTTTTCAAAAAAATAGGGAATTGCCTAAAGATTTTTTTAATAGCAGAAAATGAGCTTCGAGAACAGTTAGGTCAGACGTTTCTTGATGGAGAGTTCAATGAAGTTTTTTTAGTAAACTTCTCAAAAAGTATGAGATTTCACCAAGTGATTGCAGATATTATTTTGTTAAGAATTTCGATGACGAAATAAATTTACATTCATTTTTTTCTAAAGGATTTGAAATATGCAAAAATCAATTTATAATGAAAATCTCAATCGTTATTTATCAGGATCCGATTCTGTAAGGGTCAATCTGGACGGCAATAAAGAATCATCCTATTTTAATCCCAAAGATTTAGAAACTATACTTGAACCGAAAAATTATCCATTAGGAAGATTTCCTAGTAACCCTAAATATGCTCTGTCCATGATGCAACAAGTAGCTGTAAATTTAGCTTCGAATGCGGATGAAGATGTGAGAAGTGTCAATGGTCCTCCGGGAACTGGTAAAACGACACTTTTAAAAGATATTTTTGCAGATCTGGTAACGGAACAGGCGAGAATTATTAGTGAATTATCGGCTCCTAAGCTTAAAGGGAATCTAGTTTGTCATGACAAATCTGATCTTATTGCAAAATTACCAAAAGAAATTGCAGAAAAGGGAATCGTAGTTGCAAGTTCTAATAATGGTGCTGTTAAAAATATTGTTAATGAATTACCCCAAAGAAAAAGAAATTTATCAGAAATTAAATTGGTTAGATGAATTAAAGAAAATTGATTATTTTGCTGAAATCAGTAATGATTTATTGTTAGAAGATGAAGATGTTTCTAACGACAAAAAATATTGGGGATTGTTTTCGATAGAAGGTGGAAAAAAACAGAATAGAGACCGTCTGCAAAATGTTTTAAAAGCAATACGACAAGAGTTGAATTCGGATAAATTTCAATCGAATCCATCAGTATACGAAGAGTTTAAAATTCAATATCAGAAGCTATTTGATAAAAGAGAAAAGATGCAAGATATAGCAGATAAGATTCGATTGCATGTAAAATTGAAAAATGCTTACCAGCAGGTTGAGATAGAGTTTCATCAGGATGATGCCCAAAGACGTTCAGAACTATCTAAAATACGGGATAAACATATTCAATTAGAAAATAGTAAAAAGGAAATAGAATCTGAGCTGTTTGAGCATGAGCGTCTTATTTCTATGTTAAATGTTAACAAACAGATAGCAGCACAAGATGTTGAGTTGATAAAATTACAAGCTCCACGTTTCTTATGGTTAAAAAGACTTTTCACACCATCGAAATTAGATACTTATTTTACGAGATTGAATCAAGCGAATGAAAGTCTAAAAGCAGAACTGAAGAAAGTACATGATGAAAGTCAATATTGCCACGGTTTGCAAAAAGAGATAAAAATGCATGAACTTGAATTAAATCAATTGAGTCAAAGGCAACAGAGGTATAATGAATGGAAATCTAAACAAGAAGATAAATTAATTCGTCATCAGGAAAAAATTTTGAAATTACAATCGGAACTTGCTACATACCCTGTTAAAAAGTTGAATTTTTCTGTTCCATATGAAGAACTACAAGTATCAAATTTTTGGTTTGATGATGACTATCGAGAAGAGCAGAGTCGTTTGTTTATTAAAGCACTGGCAGTTAGGAAGCAATTTATATATGACAATAAAAAGCATTTTGAAAAAGCATTATGGATTTGGGAGAAGCCTCAAAACTATTCAATGAGAGATAATGCTAGTGATTTATATAAAGCTGCGTGGGATTGGGTCAATTTCACTGTTCCAGTTATTAGTACAACTTTTGCAAGCTTTAATTCCATGTTTCGGTGTTTGCCTGAAAATAGTATCGGTAATGTATTTATTGATGAAGCTGGTCAGGCATTACCTCAAGCAAGTGTGGGGGCTATTTTTAGAAGTAAACGTATTATGGCTGTTGGAGATCCTTCTCAAATACAACCAGTACAGACTATGGATAAAAAAATATTTTAGGATTTTTTTAGCACAGCACCACAAGATAGCCTTTTAAATATCTTGTATCATCAACGCAAGAATTGATGGATTCTGCTAGTAGATATGGTTTTTAAAAAAACAAGATGGGACATGGATAGGACTTCCTCTCTGGGTTCATCGTCGTTCTAGTGATCCGATGTTCAGTATTTCCAATAAAAATTTCTTATGATAATTTAATGGTTCAAGGAAAGGAAGAAGCTCGAGGTCTGGGAGAATGGTTTGACGTTGGTGGAGGTGCTAAGGATAAATTTGTTCCTGAGCAAGCTGATTATTTGAAAGAAGAGTTGCAGAAAAGACATGAGGAATTTGATGATATCTATGTCATTACTCCTTTTAAAAATGTATCGGTTCAACTAGCAAAAGAACTAGATAAAATCGGTTTCACAAAGCGGGAAAAATGGAAAACCTATAAATGTAGGGACGGTACATACTTTCCAAGGAAAAAGAAAAATAAGATTGTATATTTTGTGCTTGGAGCAGATAATATGAGTGAGGGGGCTGCTCGTTGGGCTGTCTCTGAACCCAATATTTTAAACGTTGCAGCGACTAGAGCTAAAGAAGAGTTTATATTATTGGGAATAAATCTCTTTACAAAGCCACACAGAGCCCTATTATAAGAGATACTATTGATATTTTAGATGCTTATCAAAGTAGCTTAGAAATTAACTAGAAAGGACACACACATGTCTAAAGAACTTTCACCTAAATACAATCCAGCCGAGGTTGAGGCTGGTCGTTACCAAAAATGGCTTGATGCGGATGTTTTCAAGCCTTCTGGCGATAAAAAGGCTAAGCCTTATTCTATCGTCATTCCACCACCAAACGTAACTGGTAAACTTCACCTTGGTCACGCTTGGGACACGACTCTCCAAGATATCATCATCCGTCAAAAACGCATGCAAGGCTTTGATACGCTTTGGCTTCCAGGTATGGACCACGCTGGAATTGCAACTCAAGCTAAGGTTGAGGAGCGCTTGCGTGGTGAGGGTATTTCCCGCTATGACCTCGGTCGTGAGAAATTCCTAGAGAAAGTCTGGGAATGGAAAGACGAGTATGCCACTACTATCAAGGAACAATGGGGCAAGATGGGCCTCTCTGTAGATTACTCTCGTGAGCGTTTCACTCTTGATGAAGGTCTGTCAAAAGCCGTCCGCAAGGTCTTTGTCGACCTTTACAAGAAAGGCTGGATCTACCGCGGTGAGTTTATCATCAACTGGGACCCAGCAGCTCGCACAGCTCTTTCTGATATCGAGGTGATTCACAAGGATGTCGAAGGTGCCTTCTACCACATGAACTACATGCTAGAAGACGGTTCACGCGCCCTTGAAGTTGCGACAACTCGTCCTGAGACCATGTTTGGGGACGTTGCGGTTGCGGTCAATCCAGAAGACCCGCGCTACAAGGACTTGATTGGTAAAAATGTCATCCTTCCAATCGCTAATAAACTAATTCAATCGTTGCTGACGAACACGCTGACCCTGAGTTTGGTACTGGTGTCGTGAAAATCACACCTGCCCACGATCCAAACGACTTCTTGGTTGGTCAACGCCATAACTTGCCACAAGTTAACGTCATGAACGACGACGGAACCATGAACGACTTGGCCTTCGAATTTGCTGGCATGGACCGTTTTGAAGCTCGTAAGGCAGTCGTTGCTAGGTTGGAAGAAATCGGTGCCCTCGTTAAAATCGAAAAACGTGTTCACAGTGTTGGTCACTCAGAGCGTACAGGTGTAGTGGTTGAGCCACGCTTGTCTACTCAATGGTTCGTCAAGATGGACCAATTGGCTAAGAATGCCATTGCCAACCAAGACACAGACGACAAGGTAGAATTCTACCCACCTCGTTTCAACGATACCTTCCTCCAATGGATGGAAAATGTCCATGACTGGGTTATCTCTCGCCAGCTCTGGTGGGGTCACCAAATCCCTGCTTGGTACAATGCTGAGGGTGAAATGTACGTCGGTGAAGAAGCTCCAGAAGGTGACGGTTGGACTCAGGACGAAGACGTCTTGGATACGTGGTTCAGTTCTGCCCTTTGGCCATTCTCTACCATGGGCTGGCCGGATGTCGACTCAGAAGACTTTAAACGTTATTATCCAACATCAACTTTGGTGACTGGTTATGATATTATTCCGTTTTGGGTGTCTCGGATGATTTCCAAGGTTTGGAATTTACTGGCAAGTCGCCATTCAAAAATGCCTTGATTCATGGTCTCATTCGTGATGAGCAAGGACGCAAGATGTCGAAATCTCTCGGTAACGGGATTGATCCAATGGATGTTATTGATAAGTACGGAACAGATAGCCTTCGTTGGTTCCTTTCAAACGGTTCTGCACCAGGGCAAGACGTGCGTTTCTCTTACGAGAAAATGGATGCTTCATGGAACTTCATTAACAAGATTTGGAACATCTCTCGCTACATCCTCATGAACAATGAAGGTTTGACCCTTGAGCAAGCAACTGCTAATGTGGAAAAAGTTGTCAACAAGGAAGCTGGAAATGTCACAGACCGCTGGATTCTCCACAACCTCAATGAAACGATCGGAAAAGCAACTGCCAACTTTGACAAGTTTGAGTTTGGTGTGGCTGGACACATCCTCTATAACTTCATCTGGGATGAGTTTGCGGACTGGTACGTTGAATTGACCAAGGAAGTCCTTTATAGCGATAACGAAGAAGAGAAAGTTATCACACGTTCTGTTCTCCTTTATACTTTGGACAAGATCCTTCGTCTCCTTCACCCAATCATGCCATTCGTGACCGAGGAAATCTTTGGACAAATCTCAGAAGGCTCTATCGTTACAGCAGCATACCCAACTGTCAACCCAGCCTTTGAAGACCTTGCGGCTCACACTGGTGTCGAAAGCCTCAAAGACTTGATTCGGGCTGTTCGGAATGCGCGTGCTGAAGTAAACGTTGCTCCAAGCAAGCCTATCACCATCCTTGTCAAGACAAGCGATAGCGACTTGGAAGCTTTCTTTAACAGCAATGTCAACTACATCAAACGCTTCACAAATCCAGAACACTTGGAAATCGCATCAACTATCCCTGCACCTGAACTCGCCATGTCAAGCGTCATTACTGGAGCAGAAATCTACTTGCCACTAGCAGACCTCCTCAATGTCGAAGAAGAACTCGCTCGTCTCGACAAGGAACTGGCTAAATGGCAAAAAGAACTGGATATGGTTGGTAAGAAGCTCTCTAACGAACGCTTCGTAGCCAACGCAAAACCAGAAGTCGTCCAAAAAGAACGCGATAAACAAGCCGACTACCAAGCAAAATACGACGCGACCGTCGCACGTATTGATGAGATGAAGAAGTTGGTGAAATAAACACAGAAACACGGTGGTGAGCCGTGTTTTTTTGGTATAATGAAATCAATATCTATTGATGGAGAAAGTGATATCTAAACACCCACATTATGAATTGTTAAATTTAATTGGTTACGGTCTTGCCAAGTTTGACAAGCTTTATAAAAGAATTTCAATGCTCTAGCAAGTCAGAGTTTTATCGCTATGTGGTTTCTCTGGGAATTGCTGAAACAACTGGGGTTGTAAAAAATAGAATGGATTTATTTGATCCTTATTTTGACAATAATCGAAAAGGTTGGTGGCAGAAAGCCGAAGTTTATCGTTTTCGTAAAGATTTAATTGATATATTGTTTGGAAATGAAGATGTTCATAGTTATGCTGAAATCGTTAAAATGTTACTTGCTAGTGAAGGAAAGCAAACAGGCATAACCATCGTTGAAAAACCAATTATTCGAACTAAATTCAAACGTCTACAGGAAACGGGGATGGAGGCAGAGAATTATTTTATCCTTCATTTTGATAAAGAAGAGAAATTTCAAGGTGGGCTATTGACCGATGCCCGTCTTTATGGTGATGGATATGACTTTCAAGTAGATGTTCAAGAGCATTCTTACCTTGCCGAAGTAAAAAGGGATTCGAAAAACCTAAGGGTCGCATCTCGTTTGACTGCCAACGAATTTGAAAAAGCCAAAGAGTTCCAAACAGATTTTTATTTTTATCCTTGGTTACCAATCTAGATGATATTCCAAAGTTAGTGTTAATCGATAATCCTTTAAAACATTTTGAGTTTAAAAAGAATATTATCAAAAATGAAATTATTGAATATAGCAGCTTAGAAGATTTGTATTAGTTCTCCCATTTAACCTTTGACTATTCCGCAAAATTATCGTACAATAAAGAGTACATGATAAAATGAGGTCAGAGTCTGTTCGCTCTGGCGATAGTAGTAAAAATGAGGAGAAACGCTTTGGAATTAGAAGTATTTGCTGGGCAAGAAAAAAGTGAACTATCTATGATTGAGGTAGCGCGTGCTATCTTAGAACTTCGTGGTCGCGATCATGAGATGCATTTTAGCGATCTTGTAAACGAAATTCAAAACTACCTTGGAACATCAAACAGCGATATCCGCGAAGCTTTGCCTTTGTTCTACACAGAGTTGAACTTTGACGGTAGCTTCATCTCTCTTGGAGACAACAAATGGGGGCTTCGTTCATGGTATGGTGTGGACGAAATCGACGAAGAAATCATCGCTCTTGAAGAAAGTGACGACGATGAAGTAGCACCAAAAGCTAAGAAAAAACGTGTCAATGCCTTTATGGATGGTGATTCAGATGCTATTGACTACAATGCAGATGATCCAGAAGACGAAGATGCATACGAAGCAGATCCAGCTCTTTCATATGATGATGAAAATCCAGATGATGAGAAAAATGAAGTGGAAGCTTACGATGCAGAAATCAATGAAATCGCCCCTGATGACTTGGGTGAAGACGTGGATCTCAACGAAGAAGACGATGAGTTTTCTGACGATGACGCTGAAACGAGTGAAGAAGAGTAAAAGACTTCACAAAGGAGATCGCCTGATCTCCTTTTTTGTTCCTTGAGCAGGTCATCCGTTGGGATGCGGATCTTTAGTTGGTTTTCTGAAAGTAATCTTCTCATTTTCATGTTTTACCAATTCGGGTTGACAAATGTTCTGCTTTAAGGTATTATATTGTTCGGGCACCTCTTTTAGAGGTCGGGGCTCCCTAGTTACTAGGGAGCTATTTTTGTTTTTTCAGGAAGTTTTCTTGAAGAGTTGTTATTCATAAGGGTCTTGTTTTCGATGTCCCCTTGTAGTTAACAAGGCCTTGAGCATTTTAGAAAGAGGAATCTATGTCTACGAAATATATTTTTGTAACTGGTGGTGTGGTGTCGTCTATTGGGAAAGGAATTGTCGCAGCAAGTCTGGGCCGACTCTTGAAAAATCGTGGTCTTAAAGTAACTATTCAGAAGTTTGACCCTTATATCAATATCGATCCGGGAACCATGAGTCCTTACCAGCACGGGGAAGTTTTTGTGACAGATGACGGAGCTGAGACAGATTTGGACTTGGGTCACTATGAACGTTTCATCGATATCAATCTCAACAAATATTCCAACGTGACAACTGGTAAAATTTACAGTGAAGTTCTTCGTAAGGAGCGCCGTGGAGAATACCTTGGAGCAACTGTTCAAGTCATTCCTCATATCACAGATGCTTTGAAAGAAAAAATCAAGCGTGCCGCTCTAACGACAGACTCTGATGTCATTATCACAGAGGTCGGTGGAACCGTTGGGGATATTGAGTCCTTACCATTTCTAGAGGCCCTCCGTCAGATGAAGGCAGATGTGGGGGCGGATAATGTCATGTATATTCATACAACCCTGCTTCCATACCTCAAGGCAGCTGGTGAAATGAAAACCAAACCTACTCAGCATTCTGTAAAAGAATTGCGTGGGTTGGGAATCCAGCCAAATATGTTGATCATTCGTACAGAAAAACCAGCTGGTCAAGGAATTAAAAATAAACTAGCTCAGTTCTGTGACGTAGCACCAGAAGCTGTCATCGAATCATTGGATGTTGAACATCTTTACCAAATTCCATTGAATTTGCAGGCGCAAGGCATGGACCAAATTGTCTGTGACCATTTGAAACTAGATGCACCAGCAGCGGATATGACAGAGTGGTCAGCCATGGTGGACAAGGTCATGAACCTGAAGAAACAAGTCAAGATTTCCCTCGTTGGTAAGTATGTGGAGTTGCAAGATGCTTACATATCTGTGGTCGAAGCCTTGAAACACTCTGGTTATGCCAACGACGCAGAAGTGAAGATTAATTGGATCAACGCCAATGATGTGACAGCAGAAAATGTGGCAGAACTCTTGTCTGATGCGGACGGAATCATCGTACCAGGCGGTTTTGGCCAACGTGGTACGGAAGGGAAAATCCAAGCCATCCGCTATGCGCGTGAGAATGATGTTCCAATGTTAGGTATCTGCTTGGGAATGCAGTTGACTTGTATCGAGTTTGCTCGTAACGTTTTAGGTCTTGAAGGTGCCAATTCTGCAGAACTTGCACCAGAAACAAAATACCCTATCATTGATATTATGCGTGACCAGGTTGATGTTGAAGATATGGGTGGAACCCTTCGCTTGGGCCTCTATCCGTCTAAGTTGAAACGTGGTTCTAAGGCAGCAGCTGCTTACCATAATCAAGAAGTGGTGCAACGCCGTCACCGTCACCGTTATGAGTTTAACAACGCCTTTCGTGAACAGTTTGAGGCAGCAGGCTTTGTCTTTTCAGGAGTTTCACCTGATAATCGTTTGGTAGAAATCGTTGAGATTCCTGAGAATAAATTCTTTGTGGCTTGTCAGTATCACCCTGAACTTTCCAGCCGTCCGAACCGTCCAGAAGAACTCTACACTGCCTTTGTTACTGCAGCGGTTGAAAATAGTAACTAGTTATCTTCCAATCTCTGAGAGCAATCTCAGAGATTTTTTTAATCCATTCAGGAAATTCTTGTTAACTCAGGCGCTTGGCAATAAGAATTAGACTCACTGAGGGAAGAGATTTTTCCTTGCTCATATACGGCTTCCCTATTTGTCCTAGAGCCCTTTTTTTGTGTTACAATGAATGGTATGAAAGCTAAGAAATTATGGATGACTGGCTTGACTGTGGCTGGTCTAAGTGCCCTCGCTTTAGGGGCTAAAAAAGCAGCAGATAACTACAAACTGATGAAGACGCAAGAAGAGTTGACCGCTATCGTGCGCGAACTTTTCTCAGATATGGGTGAGATTGCGACTCTCTATGTTCAAGTCTACGAAAGTAGCCTAGAGCGACTTGTCGGAGGAGTCATTTTCGAGGATGGCCGTCATTATACCTTTGTCTATGAAAAATGAAGACCTAGTCTATGAGGAGGAAGTCTTATGATAACTCCCAATAGTATAGGAGAGCTTGCAGGTTTTGTCGAGCAAGATGGCAAGAAGGTTTTCCTTTTTGTGGCGGACTGGTGTGGCGATTGTCGTTATATCTATCCTGCCTTGCCAGAAATTGAGGAAACCAATCCAGAGTTCACCTTTATTCGAGTGGACCGAGATCAGTATCTGGATTTGGCCAAACTCTGGAATGTGTACGGGATTCCTAGCCTTGTTGTGCTAGAAAGGGACAAGGAAATCGGCCGTTTTGTCAATCGCGACCGTAAAAAGCAAGGAACAAATTAACGACTTTTTTTAGCAGGACTGAAATAGGAGAAAAGGAAAGAATGATTTTTACATATAACAAAGAGCATGTCGGCGATGTCCTTATGATCATCGCGAAAAACAGCGGAGATGCCAAACTGGACGTGGAGCGTAAAGGCAAGGTAGCCCGTGTTTTTCTCAAAGATAATGGGGAAACAGTAGCTTGGAATATTTTCGAAGTTTCAAGTTTGTTTGAAATTGCAGAGCGCGGTCAAGTCTTTTTAACAGATGAGCAAGTCGCTCGTTTAAACCAAGAGTTGCAGGCGGAAGGTTTTGAGGAAGAAATTGTCAATGACAAGGAACCTAAGTTTGTTGTCGGTGAAATTGTCGAGATGGTAGCTCACCCAGATAGTGACCACCTCAACATCTGCCAAGTGGCCGTTGCAAGTGATAAGACAGTGCAAATCGTTGCAGGGGCTCCCAATGCGCGTGTCGGGTTGAAAACCATTGTGGCTCTTCCTGGAGCGATGATGCCAAAAGGCAATCTCATTTTCCCAGGCGAACTTCGTGGTGAAAAGAGTTTTGGCATGATGTGTAGCCCTCGTGAACTTGCCTTGCCAAATGCTCCGCAAAAACGTGGGGTTATTGAATTATCAGAAGACCAAGTTGTCGGAACTCCATTTGACCCAGCCAAACACTGGATGGCCTAGGAAATTGTCGGTATTTGATAGACCAGATAGAGGGGGATAAGATGGCGAAAAATGTAGTGATTATAGGAGCGACCTCTGGAATTGGTGAAGCGATTGCGCGTGCTTATCTGGAGCAGGGAGAGAATGTCGTTCTAACAGGGCGACGGACAGACAGACTAGAGGCCTTCAAGTCAGAGTTTGCAGAAACTTTTCCAAATCAAACCGTTTGGACCTTTCCACTGGATGTGACGGATATGGCTATGGTAAAGACTGTCTGCTCCGATATTTTGGAAACGATAGGGCAGATTGATATCTTGGTCAATAACGCTGGACTAGCTCTTGGTTTAGCTCCCTATCAAGACTATGAAGAATTGGATATGCTGACCATGTTGGATACCAATGTCAAGGGTTTGATGGCAGTTACTCGCTGTTTCTTGCCAGCAATGGTAAAAGCCAATCAGGGTCATATTATCAACATGGGATCGACCGCAGGAATTTATGCCTATGCGGGTGCAGCAGTTTATTCAGCCACCAAGGCAGCAGTTAAAACCTTTTCAGATGGACTGCGAATTGATACCATCGCAACGGATATTAAGGTGACCACCATTCAGCCAGGGATTGTCGAAACAGACTTCTCTACGGTTCGTTTTCATGGTGACAAAGAGCGTGCTGCGACGGTCTATCAGGGAATCGAAGCCCTGCAAGCTCAGGATATTGCAGATACAGTGGTCTATGTGACCAGTCAGCTTCGTCGTGTGCAGATTACAGATATGACTATTATGGCCAATCAACAGGCGACAGGTTTCATGGTGCATAAAAAATAAAAAATTTCTTCGAAAAGTTACAAATTTCTGTAACTTTTTTTGATTCCCTACGAATAGATAAGTAGGAGGAAGAAAATATGTATAATAAAGTTATTCTTATTGGGCGCTTGACGTCTACACCAGAATTGCACAAACCAACAACGACAAGTCAGTAGCGCGAGCAACTATCGCTGTGAACCGTCGTTACAAAGACCAAAACGGGGAACGTGAAGCTGATTTTGTCAATCTTGTTTTTTGGGGGAAATTGGCTGAAACCTTGGCAAGTTACGCGACCAAAGGAAGCCTCATTTCAGTAGATGGGGAACTTCGTACCCGTCGCTTTGAGAAAAATGGTCAGATGAACTATGTGACTGAAGTTCTTGCCACAGGATTCCAACTTTTAGAAAGCCGCGCCCAACGTGCTATGCGTGAAAATAATGCAGGACAGGATTTGGCAGACTTGGTTTTGGAAGAGGAAGAATTGCCATTTTAATACTCTTCGAAAATCTCTTCAAACCACGTCAGCTGGTATAGGTAACTGACTTCGTCAGTCTTATCTACAACCTCAAAACACTGTTTTGAGCAACCTGCGGCTAGCTTCCTAGTTTGCTCTTTGATTTTCATTGAGTAGAAACATTGAAAAGTCTGAGTTGGTCTCAGGCTTTTTATCTTGAGAAAGTCAGACTTTTTTCTTGACTATTTCTGACCAAGTGATACAATAGAACTATGAATTAGCACTCGGTTACAAAGAGTGCTAATAATATGTAGTTCATCATGGAGGAAACAGATGTTGAAACCATTAGGAGACCGTGTGGTCTTGAAAATCGAAGAAAAAGAACAAACTGTTGGAGGCTTTGTCCTTGCAGGATCAGCCCAAGAAAAAACAAAAACAGCTCAAGTTGTAGCTACTGGACAAGGTGTTCGTACCTTGAATGGTGACTTGGTGACCCCAAGCGTTAAGCCTGGAGACCGTGTCTTAGTTGAAGCTAATGCAGGTATTGATGTCAAAGATGGCGATGAAAAGTACATCATCGTTGGAGAAGCCAATATCTTGGCAATCATTGAAGAATAGAAGGAGAAAATAAGTATGTCAAAAGAAATTAAATTTTCATCTGATGCTCGTTCAGCTATGGTCCGTGGTGTTGATATCCTAGCAGATACTGTTAAAGTAACCTTAGGACCAAAAGGTCGGAATGTCGTTCTTGAAAAATCATTTGGTTCACCATTGATTACCAATGATGGTGTTACTATTGCCAAAGAAATTGAATTAGAAGACCATTTTGAAAATATGGGTGCCAAATTGGTATCAGAAGTAGCTTCAAAGACCAATGATATCGCAGGTGACGGAACGACAACTGCAACAGTCTTGACTCAAGCTATCGTCCGCGAAGGAATCAAAAACGTCACTGCAGGTGCCAATCCAATCGGCATTCGTCGAGGGATTGAAGCAGCGGTTGCCGCAGCTGTAGAAGCCTTGAAAAACAATGCCATCCCTGTTGCCAATAAAGAAGCCATCGCTCAGGTTGCCGCTGTATCTTCTCGTTCTGAAAAAGTCGGCGAATACATCTCTGAAGCTATGGAAAAAGTTGGTAAAGACGGTGTTATCACCATTGAAGAGTCACGTGGTATGGAAACAGAACTTGAAGTCGTAGAAGGAATGCAGTTTGACCGTGGTTATCTATCACAGTACATGGTGACAGATAGCGAAAAATGGTGGCGGACCTTGAAAATCCATATATTTTGATTACTGACAAGAAGATTTCCAATATTCAAGAAATCTTGCCACTTCTAGAAAGCATTCTCCAAAGCAATCGTCCACTCTTGATTATTGCGGATGATGTAGATGGTGAAGCTCTTCCGACTCTTGTATTGAACAAGATTCGTGGAACCTTCAATGTCGTAGCTGTTAAAGCACCTGGCTTGGTGACCGTCGTAAGGCTATGTTAGAAGACATCGCTATCTTGACAGGCGGAACAGTCATCACAGAAGATCTTGGTCTTGAGTTGAAAGACGCTACTATTGAGGCGCTTGGTCAAGCTGCTAGAGTAACTGTGGACAAAGATAGCACTGTTATCGTAGAAGGTGCTGGAAATCCTGAAGCTATTTCTCACCGTGTTGCAGTTATCAAGTCTCAAATTGAAACTACAACATCTGAATTTGACCGCGAAAAATTGCAAGAACGCTTGGCAAAATTGTCAGGTGGTGTCGCAGTGATCAAGGTCGGTGCTGCAACTGAAACTGAGTTGAAAGAAATGAAACTCCGCATTGAAGATGCCCTTAACGCTACTCGTGCAGCCGTGGAAGAAGGAATCGTTGCAGGTGGTGGAACAGCTCTTGTAAATGTTATTCCAGCCGTGGCTGATTTAGAATTGACAGGAGATGAAGCCACAGGACGCAACATTGTTCTCCGCGCCTTGGAAGAACCTGTTCGTCAAATCGCCCACAATGCAGGATTCGAAGGTTCTATTATTATTGACCGCTTGAAGAATGCTGAAGTTGGTACAGGCTTCAACGCAGCAACTGGCGAATGGGTCAACATGATTGAAGAAGGAATCATTGACCCAGTGAAAGTGAGCCGTTCAGCCCTTCAAAATGCAGCATCTGTAGCCAGCTTGATTTTAACAACAGAAGCAGTCGTAGCCAATAAACCGGAACCAGCAGCCCCAGCTCCAGCAATGGATCCAAGCATGATGGGCGGCATGATGTAAAAGTAACTTACTAAAAAACACAAAAGGAGGGAAATGCATCCCTCCTTTTATGGTTCTCTCTTCTAAAATTGATTTGAGCTCTCCTAACTTATATGATAAAATAAGACTAGAAAAAGGAGAAGAACATGATCGATGTAGAAGAAATTCTGAGCAAGATGAATCCCAATCAGAAGATTAATTATGACCGTGTTATGCAAAAAATGGTTCAGGTTTGGGAGAAAAATGAGCAACGTCCCACTATTCTCATGCATGTTTGCTGTGCTCCTTGTAGTACCTACACCCTAGAGTATCTGACCAAGCACGCTGATGTGACTATCTATTTTGCCAATTCCAATATCCATCCCAAGGCAGAATACCACAAGCGGGCTTACGTCACCAAGAAATTTGTCAGTGATTTCAATGAGAGGACAGGAAATACGGTTCAGTATTTAGAAGCACCTTATGAACCAAATGAATACCGGAAGTTAGTCAGAGGACTGGAAGAAGAACCAGAAGGTGGTGACCGTTGCAAGGTTTGTTTTGACTACCGTTTGGACAAAACAGCACAGGTAGCTATGGACTTGGGCTTTGACTACTTTGGTTCAGCTTTGACCATCAGTCCCCATAAGAATTCTCAAACCATCAACAGCATCGGAATCGATGTGCAAAAGATTTATACCACCCACTATCTTCCAAGTGATTTCAAGAAAAATCAAGGCTACAAGCGTTCGGTGGAGATGTGCGAGGAGTATGATATTTATCGTCAATGTTATTGTGGATGCGTCTATGCAGCTCAAGCCCAGAATATTGATCTTGTTCAGGTTAAGAAGGATGCCACGTCTTTCTTGTTGGATAAGGATGTTGAAAAAGACTATTCCTACATCAAGTTTACTGTTACTAAATTAGATATATAGAAATCAACCCAGCTGAAAAGCTGGGTTTTTCAAATAAAAAAACCAGGGCTCTCACCCCGGTTCGACAACTTTACCGATTCTTTAGTTCTATGTAGCGTTTGTACCAAATGTTGACATAGGCCTCTGAGAAAGGACCGCGTCCATTGTTGATCCAATCGACAAGGATTTTAACATGCTCTTTCAAAATATAGTCTAAATCATCAGAATACTTCATTTTGCGTTTATGGCGTTCATATTCTTCAACGTCCAAGAGACGCTTTTCACCATCAGTGAAAACCTTGACATCCAAATCATAATCAATGTATTTCAGGGCTTCCTCATCTAGATAGTAGGGGCTGGCCATATTGCAATAGTAGGAAATCCCATTATCGCGAATCATAGCAATGATATTAAACCAATATTTTTTGTGAAAGTAAACAATAGCCGGTTCTCGAGTCACCCAACGACGACCGTCACTTTCGGTAACAAGTGTGTGGTCGTTGACGCCGATAATAGCGTTCTCTGTTGTTTTTAGTACCATGGTGTCCCGCCAAGTACGGTGGAGACTCCCATCATGCTTATAACTTTGAATTGTAATAAAGTCGCCTTCTTTTGGAAGTTTCATAACTAACCAACTTTCTACAATTTATAAGTTTATCGTCTACTATTATATCATAAATTGATCTAATTTTTTTGAATTTTACATGAAAAATGTTAAAGATAATCTCTGAGAGCGCTTGCTATATCCGAAAAAAATCATAGCCTTTTTCTAGCTAAAAACTTGGGTTAAACGTTGCTTTAGTTCGTAACCTTCATATTTGCGAGCGTATTTGGTATATTGTTTGTCTAACTCTTTAAAAATGAGTTCTTGAGTCGTTTCTTGGTCAACTTGACTATCCAAGTCATCAAAGGCATTTCTAGCATCAGAATAGGAGAAACCTTTGTTCGTCAAGTTTTGAATAATCTTATCCTGCAAGGCACGAGCGGGAAGCTTTCCCGTGTATTTTTAAGCAGTTTCTCTGCAACACGTTGAGCAACCTCTGAAAAATCAAAATCCTTTAAAACATCTTCAATAGTTGATTTGGCAATCCCTTTTTGAGACAGTTTTTGAGCTAGCACATAAGGTCCCTTATCTCCAGAAAGTTGATTGGCATTGATGATAGAGTAGGCATATTGACGATCATTAATCAAGTTGTCTTCTTTAAGGTTAGCGATAACTTGACTAATGATTTTTTCTTCAATATCATATTTGTTCAGATACTCACGAACTTCCTTTTCGGTTCGGGCTTTAAATGATAGATGGTAGAGGGCGAGATTCTTACCATAAGAGAACTGTGCAAAGTCCTGAATCTCGGTCAATTCTTCCTTACTAATCACCTTATCTTTAGACAACATAAAACGGACAATGGTATCCTCTGTGATATAAGAGGTTTGCTGTCCATCTAGTTCCATCAAGTAAAGGCGTTTTTTTCCTTTTCAAGTTTTGTGATTTTTCATAGTTCTATTATACCCTAAAATGTGATAAGATAGGGATATGAATCTGAAAGTAAAACAAAAAAATACCTTTTAAAAAAATCAAGCGGATGGGCATCAATGGTGAGGGAATCGGTTTCTACCAGAAAAACCCTCGTTTTTTTGTGCCAGGTGCCCTCAAAGGAGAAGATATCTATTGTCAGATTACTTCTATTAAACGTAACTTTGTTGAAGCAAAAATTACTAAAGGTTAATAAGAAGTCGAAATTTCGAGTCGTACCGGCTTGTACGATTTATAATGAATGTGGCGGTTGCCAAATCATGCACCTCCACTACGATAAACAGTTAGAGTTCAAAACGGACTTGCTCCACCAAGCCCTGAAAAAATTTGCTCCTGCAGGATATGAAAACTATGAAATCCGTCCAACTATCGGAATGCAGGAACCAAAGTACTACCGTGCTAAGTTGCAATTTCAGACTCGTAAATTTAACAATCAGGTCAAGGCAGGTTTGTATGCACAAAACTCTCATTATCTTGTAGAGTTAAAAGACTGCTTGGTGCAGGATAAGGAAACCCAAGCGATTGCGAATCGCCTAGCTGAGCTTCTCACTTATCATCAAATTCCCATCACCGATGAGAGAAAAACGCTAGGTGTTCGCACCATCATGGTACGCCGAGCGAGAAAAACGGGTCAAGTTCAGATTATCATTGTCACGAATCGCCAGCTTAATTTGAATCAACTAGTCAAAGACCTAGTCAAGGATTTTCCAGAAGTCGTCACAGTTGCAGTCAATACAAATACAGCAAAAACAAGTGAAATCTATGGTGAAAAGACGGAAATTATCTGGGGCCAAGAGAGTATTCAAGAAGGAGTACTCGACTATGAGTTTTCTCTCTCACCCCGTGCCTTCTATCAGCTCAATCCGGAGCAGACAGAAATTCTCTATAGTGAAGCAGTTAAAGCTCTAGATGTTAGCAAAGAAGATCATCTGATTGATGCCTATTGCGGTGTCGGGACGATTGGATTTGCCTTCGCAAATAAGATCAAGAGTCTCAGAGGGATGGATATTATTCCAGAAGCCATAGAAGATGCCAAGCGAAACGCTCAAAAAATGGGGTTTGACAATACCCATTACGAAGTGGGGACAGCTGAAGAGATTATTTCACGCTGGTATCAAGAGGGTTACCGAGCGAATGCACTGATAGTCGATCCTCCTCGTACGGGCTTAGATGATAAGTTGTTGGATACCATTCTGGCTTATGTTCCAGAAAAAATGGTCTATGTATCCTGCAATGTTTCGACCTTGGCGCGAGATTTAGTTAAACTAGTGAAAGTCTATGATCTCCAGTATATCCAGTCAGTCGATATGTTTCCCCACACCGCACGAACAGAAGCAGTCGTGAAGCTGGTCAAGAAAAGAAAAAGTCAAATTCATTAAAAAAGTCCTTGACAAAGAGGAAAAAGTAGGTATAATAGAAAGAGTTGAAAAACTCAAGGTCCGTTGGTCAAGGGGTTAAGACACCGCCTTTTCACGGCGGTAACACGGGTTCGAATCCCGTACGGACTATGTGTGTATCGCAGGGACGAAAAAAGTAAAAAAAGTTTCAAAAAAGTGTTGACATAGGTCAACAGCTGTGATATACTAATATAGTTGTCGCTTGAGAGAGATTGAGTGACAAAGACCTTTGAAAACTGAACAAGACGAACCAATGTGCAGGGCACTATAACTAAGGTTATAGTACTGAACAATGAAAAAAACAACAAATCTGTCAGTGACAGAAATGAGTGAGAACTCAAACTTTTAATGAGAGTTTGATCCTGGCTCAGGACGAACGCTGGCGGCGTGCCTAATACATGCAAGTAGAACGCTGAAGGAGGAGCTTGCTTCTCCGGATGAGTTGCGAACGGGTGAGTAACGCGTAGGTAACCTGCCTGGTAGCGGGGGATAACTATTGGAAACGATAGCTAATACCGCATAATAGCAGTTATTGCATGATAACTGTTTGAAAGGTGCAATTGCACCACTACCAGATGGACCTGCGTTGTATTAGCTAGTTGGTGGGGTAACGGCTCACCAAGGCGACGATACATAGCCGACCTGAGAGGGTGATCGGCCACACTGGGACTGAGACACGGCCCAGACTCCTACGGGAGGCAGCAGTAGGGAATCTTCGGCAATGGACGGAAGTCTGACCGAGCAACGCCGCGTGAGTGAAGAAGGTTTTCGGATCGTAAAGCTCTGTTGTAAGAGAAGAACGAGTGTGAGAGTGGAAAGTTCACACTGTGACGGTATCTTACCAGAAAGGGACGGCTAACTACGTGCCAGCAGCCGCGGTAATACGTAGGTCCCGAGCGTTGTCCGGATTTATTGGGCGTAAAGCGAGCGCAGGCGGTTAGATAAGTCTGAAGTTAAAGGCTGTGGCTTAACCATAGTACGCTTTGGAAACTGTTTAACTTGAGTGCAAGAGGGGAGAGTGGAATTCCATGTGTAGCGGTGAAATGCGTAGATATATGGAGGAACACCGGTGGCGAAAGCGGCTCTCTGGCTTTGTAACTGACGCTGAGGCTCGAAAGCGTGGGGAGCAAACAGGATTAGATACCCTGGTAGTCCACGCCGTAAACGATGAGTGCTAGGTGTTAGACCCTTTCCGGGGTTTAGTGCCGCAGCTAACGCATTAAGCACTCCGCCTGGGGAGTACGACCGCAAGGTTGAAACTCAAAGGAATTGACGGGGGCCCGCACAAGCGGTGGAGCATGTGGTTTAATTCGAAGCAACGCGAAGAACCTTACCAGGTCTTGACATCCCTCTGACCGCTCTAGAGATAGAGTTTTCCTTCGGGACAGAGGTGACAGGTGGTGCATGGTTGTCGTCAGCTCGTGTCGTGAGATGTTGGGTTAAGTCCCGCAACGAGCGCAACCCCTATTGTTAGTTGCCATCATTCAGTTGGGCACTCTAGCGAGACTGCCGGTAATAAACCGGAGGAAGGTGGGGATGACGTCAAATCATCATGCCCCTTATGACCTGGGCTACACACGTGCTACAATGGCTGGTACAACGAGTCGCAAGCCGGTGACGGCAAGCTAATCTCTTAAAGCCAGTCTCAGTTCGGATTGTAGGCTGCAACTCGCCTACATGAAGTCGGAATCGCTAGTAATCGCGGATCAGCACGCCGCGGTGAATACGTTCCCGGGCCTTGTACACACCGCCCGTCACACCACGAGAGTTTGTAACACCCGAAGTCGGTGAGGTAACCTTTTAGGAGCCAGCCGCCTAAGGTGGGATAGATGATTGGGGTGAAGTCGTAACAAGGTAGCCGTATCGGAAGGTGCGGCTGGATCACCTCCTTTCTAAGGATAAGGAACTGCGCATTGGTCTTGTTTAGTCTTGAGAGGTCTTGTGGGGCCTTAGCTCAGCTGGGAGAGCGCCTGCTTTTGCACGCAGGAGGTCAGCGGTTCGATCCCTGCTAGGCTCCATTGGTGAGAGATCACCAAGTAATGCACATTGAAAAATTGAATATCTATATCAAATAGTAACAAGAAAATAAACCGAAACGCTGTAGTATTAAAAGAGTTACTGACTGAAAGGTCAGAAAATAAGGTTAAGTTAATAAAGGCGCACGGTGGATGCCTTGGCACTAGGAGCCGAAGAAGGACGTGACAAACGACGATATGCCTTGGGTAGCTGTAAGTAAGCGATGATCCAGGGATTTCGAATGGGGAACCCAACAGGTACTACCTGTTACCCATATCTGTTAAGGATGTGAGGAGGAAGACGCAGTGAACTGAAACATCTAAGTAGCTGCAGGAAGAGAAAGCAAAAAGCGATTGCCTTAGTAGCGGCGAGCGAAACGGCAGGAGGGCAAACCGAAGAGTTTACTCTTCGGGGTTGTAGGACTGCAATGTGGACTCAAAGATTATAGAAGAATGATTTGGGAAGATCAGCCAAAGAGAGTAACAGCCTCGTATTTAAAATAGTCTTTGTACCTAGCAGTATCCTGAGTACGGCGGGACACGAGAAATCCCGTCGGAATCTGGGAGGACCATCTCCCAACCCCTAAATACTCCCTAGTGACCGATAGTGAACCAGTACCGTGAGGGAAAGGTGAAAAGCACCCCGGGAGGAGTGAAATAGAACCTGAAACCGTGTGCCTACAACAAGTTCGAGCCCGTTAATGGGTGAGAGCGTGCCTTTTGTAGAATGAACCGGCGAGTTACGATATGATGCGAGGTTAAGTTGAAGAGACGGAGCCGCAGGGAAACCGAGTCTGAATAGGGCGCATTAGTATCATGTCGTAGACCCGAAACCATGTGACCTACCCATGAGCAGGTTGAAGGTGCGGTAAGACGCACTGGAGGACCGAACCAGGGCACGTTGAAAAGTGCTTGGATGACTTGTGGGTAGCGGAGAAATTCCAAACGAACTTGGAGATAGCTGGTTCTCTCCGAAATAGCTTTTAGGGCTAGCGTCGACATTAGAGATTCTTGGAGGTAGAGCACTGTTTGGGTGAGGGGTCCATCCCGGATTACCAATCTCAGATAAACTCCGAATGCCAAAGAATTATGGTCGGCAGTCAGACTGCGAGTGCTAAGATCCGTAGTCGAAAGGGAAACAGCCCAGACCACCAGCTAAGGTCCCAAAATAATTGTTAAGTGGAAAAGGATGTGGGGTTGCACAGACAACTAGGATGTTAGCTTAGAAGCAGCTATTCATTCAAAGAGTGCGTAATAGCTCACTAGTCGAGTGACCCTGCGCCGAAAATGTACCGGGGCTAAAACAATTTACCGAAGCTGTGGATACCTTTTATAGGTATGGTAGGAGAGCGTTCTATGTGTGATGAAGGTATACCGTGAGGAGTGCTGGAACGCATAGAAGTGAGAATGCCGGTATGAGTAGCGAAAGACAGGTGAGAATCCTGTCCACCGTAAGACTAAGGTTTCCAGGGGAAGGCTCGTCCGCCCTGGGTTAGTCGGGACCTAAGGAGAGACCGAAAGGTGTATCCGATGGACAACAGGTTGATATTCCTGTACTAGAGTATGTAGTGATGGAGGGACGCAGTAGGCTAACTAAAGCAGACGATTGGAAGTGTCTGTCTAAGCAGTGAGGTGTGAATTGAGTCAAATGCTTAGTTCTATAACATTGAGCTGTGATGGGGAGCGAAGTTTAGTAGCGAAGTTAGTGACGTCACACTGCCAAGAAAAGCTTCTAGCGTTTAAACATACTCTACCCGTACCGCAAACCGACACAGGTAGTCGAGGCGAGTAGCCCTCAGGTGAGCGAGAGAACTCTCGTTAAGGAACTCGGCAAAAATGACCCCGTAACTTCGGGAGAAGGGGTGCTGACTTTACGTCAGCCGCAGTGAATAGGCCCAAGCAACTGTTTATCAAAAACACAGCTCTCTGCTAAATCGTAAGATGATGTATAGGGGTGACGCCTGCCCGGTGCTGGAAGGTTAAGAGGAGTGCTTAGCGGTAACGCGAAGGTATGAATTGAAGCCCCAGTAAACGGCGGCCGTAACTATAACGGTCCTAAGGTAGCGAAATTCCTTGTCGGGTAAGTTCCGACCCGCACGAAAGGCGTAATGATTTGGGCACTGTCTCAACGAGAGACTCGGTGAAATTTTTAGTACCTGTGAAGATGCAGGTTACCCGCGACAGGACGGAAAGACCCCATGGAGCTTTTACTGCAGTTTGATATTGAGTGTCTGTACCACATGTACAGGATAGGTAGGAGTCTATGAGATCGGGACGCCAGTTTCGAAGGAGACGTTGTTGGGATACTACCCTTGTGTTATGGCCACTCTAACCCGGATAGGTTATCCCTATCGGAGACAGTGTCTGACGGGCAGTTTGACTGGGGCGGTCGCCTCCTAAAAGGTAACGGAGGCGCCCAAAGGTTCCCTCAGAATGGTTGGAAATCATTCGCAGAGTGTAAAGGTATAAGGGAGCTTGACTGCGAGAGCTACAACTCGAGCAGGGACGAAAGTCGGGCTTAGTGATCCGGTGGTTCCGCATGGAAGGGCCATCGCTCAACGGATAAAAGCTACCCTGGGGATAACAGGCTTATCTCCCCCAAGAGTTCACATCGACGGGGAGGTTTGGCACCTCGATGTCGGCTCGTCGCATCCTGGGGCTGTAGTCGGTCCCAAGGGTTGGGCTGTTCGCCCATTAAAGCGGCACGCGAGCTGGGTTCAGAACGTCGTGAGACAGTTCGGTCCCTATCCGTCGCGGGCGTAGGAAATTTGAGAGGATCTGCTCCCTAGTACGAGAGGACCAGAGTGGACTTACCGCTGGTGTACCAGTTGTCTTGCCAAAGGCATCGCTGGGTAGCTATGTAGGGAAGGGATAAACGCTGAAAGCATCTAAGTGTGAAACCCACCTCAAGATGAGATTTCCCATGATTATATATCAGTAAGAGCCCTGAGAGATGATCAGGTAGATAGGTTAGAAGTGGAAGTGTGGTGACACATGTAGCGGACTAATACTAATAGCTCGAGGACTTATCCAAAGTAACTGAGAAACTTAGCGTATGGTTTTTCTAATTATTTGATAGATATTCAATTTTGAGTAGGTATTACTCAGAGTTAAGTGACGATAGCCTAGGAGATACACCTGTACCCATGCCGAACACAGCAGTTAAGCCCTAGAACGCCGGAAGTAGTTGGGGGTTGCCCCCTGTGAGATATGGAAGTCGCTTAGCAGAATAGGAAGTTTAGAGGCTTCCTTTTTGGGAGTTTAGCTCAGCTGGGAGAGCATCTGCCTTACAAGCAGAGGGTCAGCGGTTCGATCCCGTTAACTCCCATAGGTCCCGTAGTGTAGCGGTTATCACGTCGCCCTGTCACGGCGAAGATCGCGGGTTCGATTCCCGTCGGGACCGTAAGATAACGGAAGTTATTTTAGACTCGTTAGCTCAGTTGGTAGAGCAATTGACTTTTAATCAATGGGTCACTGGTTCGAGCCCAGTACGGGTCATATTTGCGGGTTTGGCGGAATTGGCAGACGCACCAGATTTAGGATCTGGCGCTTAACGGCGTGGGGGTTCAAGTCCCTTAACCCGCATAGTAGAAATTAGCCGGCTTAGCTCAGTTGGTAGAGCATCTGATTTGTAATCAGAGGGTCGCGTGTTCAAGTCATGTAGCCGGCATTAGAACTAGAAGAGGTCGATGCGAACGTAGTTCAGTGGTAGAACACCACCTTGCCAAGGTGGGGGTCGCGGGTTCGAATCCCGTCGTTCGCTTAGAGAGGCCGGGGTGGCGGAACTGGCAGACGCACAGGACTTAAAAATCCTGCGATTGGAAACGATCGTACCGGTTCGATCCCGGTCCTCGGCATATAATAATGAGCACCCTTAGCTCAACTGGATAGAGTACCTGACTACGAATCAGGCGGTTAGAGGTTCGAATCCTCTAGGGTGCATTTTTCTATTTAACTCGGGAAGTAGCTCAGCTTGGTAGAGTACTTGGTTTGGGACCAAGGTGTCGCAGGTTCGAATCCTGTCTTCCCGATTGATGGCGGTGTAGCTCAGCTGGCTAGAGCGTCCGGTTCATACCCGGGAGGTCGGGGGTTCGATCCCCTTCGCCGCTATAAAGATCTTGTTGGACCTTTAGCTCAGCTGGTTAGAGCTCTCGGCTCATAACCGAGTGGTCGTAGGTTCAAGTCCTACAAGGTCCATTTTATATTTTGGAGGATTACCCAAGTCTGGCTGAAGGGAACGGTCTTGAAAACCGTCAGGCGTGTAAAAGCGTGCGTGGGTTCGAATCCCACATCCTCCTTTTATTATTAACGCGGGATGGAGCAGCTCGGTAGCTCGTCGGGCTCATAACCCGAAGGTCGTAGGTTCAAATCCTGCTCCCGCAATTTGGCTCGGTAGCTCAGTTGGTAGAGCAATGGATTGAAGCTCCATGTGTCGGCGGTTCGATTCCGTCTCGCGCCATTTTATAATAGTTATGCGGGTGTAGTTTAGTGGTAAAACTACAGCCTTCCAAGCTGTTGTCGCGAGTTCGATTCTCGTCACCCGCTTTGAACTTTGTTCAAATTACCAAGTTTTTGACTTGGGCGCGTAGCTCAGGTGGTTAGAGCGCACGCCTGATAAGCGTGAGGTCGGTGGTTCGAGTCCACTCGTGCCCATTAATAGGAGAATTACTCAAGAGGCTGAAGAGGACGGTTTGCTAAATCGTTAGGTCGGGTAACTGGCGCGGGGGTTCGAATCCCCCATTCTCCGTATACAGAGAGCTATAAAGCGAGTGTACGAGTTTAAATCAACTTATACCTATTAATTAAATATTTTGGAGAATTACTCAAGAGGCTGAAGAGGACGGTTTGCTAAATCGTTAGGTCGGGTAACTGGCGCGGGGGTTCGAATCCCCCATTCTCCGTGATATAATTTGAGAATCTTTGTCAACTCTAGTGGGTTGGTGAAAAGTCATATTCTGGAGAGAGCCACATTGGCACTCTCTTTTTTTGGCTCCTTATCCTTGAGAAAGGTTTGAAAGACAGCCTGAAAGCGAGGGTGGACCAGCTTGAGATTATTTTTAATGAGTTCGAAAAAATTCTCTGCCTCCTTGTTCTGAAAGTTAAAAAGCAAGAGCTGATAGAGATTATAGTGTTTTTTCAGGTCTGGCGATAAAAGCGTTTATGACTTAGTTTCCGACTCTCCTGTTGGATGAGTTTCCAGTAGCGTTTGATTGCCTTATATTCGTGCGATCTCCTATCAAACTGATTCATGATTTGGATGCGAAGGCAGCTCATAGCACTGCCGAGATTTTGTACAATGTGAAAGCAATCGAGGATGATTTTAGCAGAAGGAAAGAGTTTCTTAGCGATGTCGTAGTAGGAGCTAAATATGTCCATTGTAATGACTTTCATTCCATTTCGGACCTGTCTAGAATAACGAAGGAAATGATTGCGAATCGTTGCTTGAGTCCGTCCGTCTAAGATAGCTAGGATCTTATTTGAATAAAAATCTTGTGCAATGAAGCTCATCTTGCCTTTCTTGAATCTGTATTTATCCCAAGACATGTGAGTTGGAAGATAAATCTGTCTTGAATTTAAACTCTTTCAGTTTACGAATGACGGTGGAAGTGGAGATAGCCAAGCTTTCAGCGATGACCGTCATAGGGACTTTCTCGATTAATTTTTGAGCGATTTGGTGGTTTTTCTTGACTAAGGGAGTCTCTGAGACAACCATTTTTTTACAGACTTTACAGCGGAAGCGCCGTTTCCTTAGACGAATTAGAATTTTGTATCCCGCACATTCTAGATAAGGGATTTTAGTTCTTTTGAAAATCATATTTCTTCAGTGATTTCCTTGTGGGTATCCATATTGAAAATATCCACACTCTTGATGTTAGGGTCTTTAACGTCTAGTAGGTTTGTGATAAAATGTAATGGTTCCATAAGATTCTTTCTAATGATGGTTTGGTCGCTTTTCATTATAGATCTTTTGGGACTTTTTTCTAGGCATCTCCATAGTGGTTTTACTCACTACAGAATTATAGAGCTCTATTATCTAATGCTGTTTCAGTAACTTTCATACTAGAAAAAATCATAAATAGACTAGATTTAGTGGTATACTAAGGTTAGAGACTTTAAGTGGCTGGGGATAATCGAGATGAAAAAAATGGAGTAAAAATTTCATAGTATTTTTTTATAGATTTATACTATTTATCTTTGTAGTATTTCTAACTGTGATTTCAATGATTTTAGATGCAAAAAAAGCGCAAATTCGCTTTTTTAACCTATCCTTGACTATCGGACAAGAGGAGTTGAAGGTTGTTACAGTTGCGGTTTTGCTCCTTACTTTTCTTCTATCTTTCTTGTTCAAATGGAAGTGTTTAATCCATAAAACTGGGATTTATCTAAGAAAAAAATTGATTTATTTATAGCTTGGGATGAGATTAGAGGTTTTAGCCATGTCTGGATAAATGAATATCATCGTGGACTCATGGTTTCCCGTTCTATAATCGTAAGACGCTGGTTATTTATAGAGAAAATTATCAACCGATTTGCCTTTATAATATTTCAATATTGGCCTTATATGTGGCTAAATGTTATCATCCAAAATTGAAAACCAATATAGTTTCAGCAACGTTGGCAAGTCTCTTCAATATGGCTTTAAATGCATGGTTCTTGTACGAGATGTTTAGTAAAAATTTGGTGAATATAAAAGCTGAAGTCTTTATGTTTTGGCTGCTTTTGTATGCTGTTAAAGTTTTTGCACTGCCATTGGTCATGCTTGGACACGAAAATCACTGCTATGGGGTTTCTTTGGCACATAGCACGGCATATAAAAAGAATGCCTCGAAAGCTATTCATCTGTAAAGTGTTGGAAGGAAGCCAGCTATTTATATATCTGTTGCTTTCTACATTCAAAAAGCACTATATGTTGCTAGTTGCATATAGTGCCGTTGTTAAGTCCAGCTAGTGAGTGAGATTTCACCACTATTGAGCCAGATTTCTGTCTGGTCATCAAGCTGGATAAGGAGTTGTCCTTTGTCGGAGATGTCCTTGGCGACTCCTTTTTTTTCAGTCTGTTCTTGGATAAAACTGACCTCTCTTCCTAGAACAAGAGAGTGTTCTTTATAAAGATAGAGTAGTTCTTCGGGTGCTGTTTGGTAGAAACAACGCCAAATTTCTGAGATTAGTTCGTTTCGTGTGATAGGAGCTGGTGGTGTAAAGAGACTTCCAGCTTTTTCTTTTATCTCTTTGGGAAAATCGCTGATGGCAAAGTTGATTCCAACGCCGATAATGACATCTGTTACTAGACCTGTTTCCACGGACGTCATGGCTTCGGTGAGGATACCTGCTATTTTTTTATTTTTAAAGTAGATGTCATTTACCCATTTGATACCCACGTCAATCAAGGTGAGGTTTTTAATAGCTTTGTAAATGGCACCTGCTGTAAGTAATGTGTAGGCAGGAAGCTGGTCATAGGTGAGATTTGGCTGAATATGTAATGACATATAAATCCCTCCCTGTGCAGGAGAGTAGTAAGGGCGCTGAAAGCGGCCACGACCTGCTGTTTGACATGTGGAAAGATAGAGACTATTTCCCAGGCTTCCACCTTCAATACCTTCTTTTGCATCTGTTTGAGTAGATTTTGTTTCAGGCTTGTAGAGAATGTTTAAGTTGGTTTTCTCTTGAATCACATCAGGCAAAATTAAATCGCCTTGAATAAGCTTGTATCCTCTATTTTTTTGATACTGTCAATTTCTAAGCCTTCTTGTTGAAGACGTTGGATCGCTTTCCATATGGATGTACGGCTTAGATTTAGTTCTTCTCCGATTTTTTCTCCGCTAATATAGTCGTTTTCACTAGCTAATATTTGGTAGACTAGTTGGTGTGATTTCATACTTTTTTTCCTTTTTTTACTGTCGTTTAATAGTAGATATTTTCACTTTTATTATATTCTACCATAGCTTTTTCCTTTTTAGGAAGTTTACTTTTTTTCTCTAGCAACTATTGGACTGGAATGTCTTCGAATATAGTAGAGTATACTTTCATTTTTTTCCGTAAAAGTTTTTTTATTTTGATAACGTGTTCATTGTTCCCAAAATGACAGAAAAAAATGGTAGAATATAAAGATAGTTTAGCATTTATCTTCTGGAGAAATCCAGAACAGAAAGGATCCGTTTTGAAATCAATTGGATTACTGGATAAGATAAGAGGGCTTTCGAAAAAAGATTTCTTTTTGTATTTGATGATCATAAGTATCTTTTTACCTTTTTATTTGTTCTTAGCACTCTTTGCTTTATATTTGATAGGTTTACTTGTTACTGGGGAGATGAAGGGAATTATCAAAGGATTAGCCAAACATCCTGTACTTCTCTTTTTTATTGCCTACAGTAGTATCATTTCCATCGTCGCCAAGAACTGGCTTGGTCTAGCAGCATCTTTCCTGATGTTTCTCTTCCTCATTTTCTTTAGTTTCTACCAGAAACGTCTGACGCATGCTTTCTTTCGATTGATACTCCAGACGGTTTGTTTGGTAGTGTGCTCTCTGCGGCTTTTGCTACTTTGGAGCATTTCCAAATTGTAAAGAAATTTAACTACGCCTTTCTTTCGCCCAATATGCAAGTATGGCACCAGAACCGTGCAGAGGTGACCTTCTTTAATCCTAACTACTACGGGATTATCTGTTGCTTCTGTATCATGATTGCTTTTTATCTTTTTACAACGACAAAGCTAAGATGGTTAAAAATCTTTTGTGTGATTGCAGGCTTTGTTAATCTCTTTGGATTGAACTTTACGCAAAATCGAACTGCCTTTCCTGCTATTATCGCTGGAGCCATCATTTATCTCTTTACAACCATTAAAAACTGGAAGGCCTTTTGGCTTAGTATCGGGGTCTTTGCGATTGGCTTGAGTTTCCTTTTTTCTAGTGATTTGGGAGTTCGGATGGGGACTTTAGATTCCTCTATGGAAGAACGCATTTCTATCTGGGATGCTGGGATGGCCTTGTTTAAGCAAAATCCTTTTTGGGGGGAGGGGCCATTGACCTATATGCACTCTTATCCTCGGATAAATGCTCCTTATCATGAACATGCTCACAGCCTTTATATTGATACGATTCTGAGTTACGGAATTGTGGGGACTATTTTATTAGCTTTGTCTTCTGTTGCTCCCTGTTCGTTTGATGATGGATATGAGTCAGGAGTCGGGGAAACGTCCAATTATCGGTCTTTATCTATCTTTCCTTACAGTGGTTGCTGTGCATGGAATCTTTGACTTGGCCCTTTTCTGGATTCAGTCAGGTTTCATTTTCTTGTTAGTTATGTGCAGTATTCCATTGGAGCGTCGAACTTTGGTATCAGACATGACGGATTAAGTTTATAAGATTGAAATCTTCTACCTTGAGTAGGAGATTTTTTACTGAGAAAAATTAGTTCTAAATCGAAATAGTTGACAATTGGAATAATAAGTATTATAATATTTTTTATTCGTATCGATATAGAAATAAATTGGAGGTTTCATGAAATATTGTCATTTGGTAGCCCATCATATTCGTTTGTTGAATGGGCGGATTTTTCAAAAGTTACTGAGACAAGACCCTGACTCTCTTTATCGGAGTGAGCAGGGAAAGATTTTAGCGGTTTTATGGAATAGTAAGACGGGCTGTGCAACTGCGACAGATATTGCGCTTGCGACTGGGCTTGCTAATAATACGTTGACGACTATGATAAAAAAGTTAGAGGAGCAAAATCTTATAACTGTCAGTCCGTGTGGAGAAGATAAGCGTAAGAAGTATTTAGTTTTAACAGAGTTGGGCAAGTCTCAGAAAGAAGTTGGCCATCGTGTTAGTCAAAAGTTGGATGCGATTTTTTACAAAGGTTTCTCAGAGGAAGAAATTCGCCAGTTTGAAAATTATCAGGAACGTATTTTAGCCAATCTGAAAGAGAAAGCAAATGAGGCATAAATCATGTCAAAACAAGTTAAAAATGCACAAAATCTATATATTCATGCCATTCAAGACGGGTGTGTTGCTGAGGCTCAAGCCCAATCTGTAGGAGATACCTACATTCAGCACTCTACAGGTGTGCCAGATGGAAAGAAGGTTTTGCGGCTTTCTTTGCAAATTTCTTTGAGCGCCATCCCGAGCGTGAGATGAAAATTGTTCGCACCATTGAAGACGGCAATCTGGTCTTTGTCCATGTTCACCAATATCTCAATGGCGGAGAAGCGCAATGGGTGACGACGGATACTTTCCGTGCGGATGAGAATGGACGCATCGTGGAGCATTGGGATGTCATTGACTACTATCGTGCTCCGGAAAATGGACAATTAGATCAGATTTTTGGAGATTTTGAAGTCACGGATTTAGACAAGACAGCAGAAAATAAAAAGTTGGTTCGCCGTTTCTTGACAGAAATTTTCCAAAATGGGGAACTGGAGAAGTGGAGTGATTATGTTGCAGACGATTTGATTCAGCATAATCATGAGATTGGACAAGGAAGTGCTGCTTATAAAAACTATGTGGCTGAACATGGGGTTACTTTTGACTTTGTTTTCCAACTCTTAGGACAAGGAAACTATGTGGTCAGCTATGGGCAGACTCAGATTGATGGCGTTGCCTATGCCCAGTATGACATCTTCCGTTTGGAGAATGGCTTGATTGTTGAGCATTGGGACAATAAAGAAGTCATGCCTAAGGTAGAAGACTTGACCAACCGAGGGAAGTTTTAAAAGGAGATACTAAGATGAAAGCTGTGCTTGTTAAGGAAGCTGGGGGACCAGAAGTTCTGCAGGTTGTGGAAGTTCCAAAACCGACTGTTAAAGAAGGTTGGACCTTGGTCAAGGTGCAAGGATTTGGAATCAACCATAGCGAGATTTTTACTCGTCAAGGACTATCGCCGTCCGTTCAATTCCCACGGATTTTAGGAATTGAATGTGTGGGACTTGTAGAGGAGACCAATCGTCCCGATTTGCATGTCGGGCAGCAAGTCATCTCCATAATGGGAGAAATGGGGCGCGCTTTTGATGGTGGTTATGCTGAGTATGTTTTACTACCAGATGAACAGGTTTATCCTGTGAAGACAGAGCTTGCTTTGGAAAGTTTAATCGCTCTGCCTGAAACCTACTACACGGCATTTGGCTCTTATCTCAATCTCAAGATTGAGGAGGGAGACCGAGTTCTGGTTCGGGCGGCGACTAGTGGTGTTGGGATTGCTTTTGCAAAACTTCTCAAGGGGCAATTTCCAAATGTCTATCTAGCGGGAAGTAGCCGTAGTCTGAGCAAGAAAAAGCAACTAAAAGAGGCAGGATTTGATCAGGTAATTTTGGATAAGGATGGTGTTTTGCAAACGGAAGAGCAGTTTGACAAGGTCTTGGATCTTGTCGGTCCGAGTGCCATTCTTGATACATTTGCTCGGACGGTAGATGGTGGTATTATCTGTTCTTGTGGCTTGCTGGGTGGTCAGTGGACTATTCCAGACTTTGACCCTATTGAAATGCTTTACCGCAATCTCTACTTGACTACCTTTGCTTCTGGCAATGTGTCTCAAGACAAGCTACAAGCTTTGGTGGATTTTGTGGAGCGTTATCGGGTAGATGTACGACCTGAAAAAGTATTTTCTATTGAACAAATCCAGGACGCGCATGCTTATCTGGAAAGTAGCCAGTCTTTTGGCAAGGTTATCGTAAAAAATGAGGAGAAAGAATGATTGAATACAAAAATGTGGCGCTACGCTATACAGAAAAAGATGTTTTGAGAGATGTCAATTTACGGATTGAGAATGGGGAGTTCATGGTTTTAGTTGGGCCTTCTGGGTCTGGTAAGACGACCATGATTAAGATGATTAACCGTCTCTTGGAACCAACTGATGGAAATATTTATATGGATGGCAAGCGCATCAAAGACTATGATGAGCGTGAACTTCGTCTTTCTACTGGTTATGTTTTACAGGCCATTGCTCTGTTTCCCAATCTAACGGTTGCGGAAAATATTTCCCTGATTCCTGAGATGAAAGGCTGGAGTAAGGAAGAAATTGCTCAGAAAACAGAAGAACTTCTAGCAAAAGTTGGCTTGCCAGTAGCTGAGTATGGGCATCGACTTCCAAGCGAATTATCTGGTGGAGAACAGCAGCGAGTTGGTATTGTCCGAGCTATGATTGGTCAGCCTAAGATTTTGCTTATGGATGAGCCCTTTTCGGCTTTGGACGCTATTTCGAGAAAACAGTTGCAGGTTCTGACGAAAGAATTGCATAAAGAGTTTGGAATGACAACGATTTTTGTAACCCATGATACGGACGAAGCCTTGAAGTTGGCAGACCGTATTGCTGTTTTGCAGGATGGAGAGATTCGTCAGGTGGCGAATCCCGAGACGATTTTAAAAGCGCCTGCAACAGACTTTGTAGCAGACTTGTTTGGAGGTAGTGTTCATGGCTAATTTGATATCAACTTTTCAGGATCGTTTTGGTGATTGGGTAACAGCTCTATCTCAACATTTGCAGTTGTCACTTTTGACCCTGCTACTAGCTATTTTTATTGCAGTCCCCTTAGCGGTATTGCTTCGTTATCATGAAAAGATGGCGGACTGGGTCTTGCAGATTGCTGGAATTTTCCAGACTATTCCGTCTCTGGCTTTATTGGGACTTTTTATCCCCTTGATGGGAATTGGAACCTTGCCTGCTTTGACAGCACTAGTGATTTATGCGATTTTTCCGATTTTGCAAAATACCATCACTGGGCTGAAGGGAATTGATCCGAGTCTGCAAGAGGCTGGGATTGCCTTTGGGATGAGTAGATGGGAGCGACTTAAGAAGTTTGAAATTCCACTTGCCATGCCTGTCATTATGTCTGGGATTCGGACGGCAGCGGTCATGATTATCGGAACAGCGACTCTGGCAGCTCTTGTCGGAGCTGGTGGACTAGGTTCCTTTATCCTTCTAGGAATTGATCGTCGCAATGCCAGTCTGATCTTGATTGGAGCAATTTCATCCGCAGTTTTGGCTATTCTTTTTAACAGCCTCCTTAAATGGATGGAAAAGGTCAAGTTTCGGACGGTTTTTGCAGCTTTTGCGGTCCTAATCCTCGGACTAGGCGCTTCTTATACGCCAAGTTTGCTGCCGAAACAAAGCAAGGATAATCTGGTCATTGCTGGGAAATTGGGGCCAGAGCCAGAAATTCTCATGAATATGTATAAGCTCCTCATCGAGGAAAATACGGATATGACTGTGACAGTCAAGCCAAACTTTGGGAAGACTGACTTCCTTTATCAAGCTCTGAAAAAAGGGGATATTGACATCTATCCTGAATTTACGGGTACGGTGACTGAAAGTCTGCTTCAACCATCACCGAAAGTGAGTCATGAGCCGGATCAGGTTTATCAGGTGGCGCGTGATGGCATTGCCAAACAGGATCATCTGGCCTATCTCAAACCTATGTCTTATCAAAATACCTACGCTGTAGCTGTTCCGAAGAAAATTGCTCAAGAATATGGCTTGAAGACCATTTCGGATTTGAAAAAAGTGGAAGGTCAGCTGAAGGCCGGCTTTACTCTCGAGTTTAATGATCGTGAGGATGGAAATAAGGGCTTGCAATCAATGTATGGACTCAATCTCAACGTAGCGACCATGGAGCCAGCCCTTCGCTATCAGGCAATTCAGTCAGGCGATATTCAAATCACGGATGCCTATTCGACCGATGCAGAATTAGCGCGTTATGATTTACAGGTCTTGGAAGATGACAAGCAACTCTTCCCACCTTATCAAGGGGCTCCACTTATGAAAGAAGCTCTTCTCAAGAAACATCCTGAGTTGGAGACAGTTCTCAATAAATTGGCTGGTAAAATTTCTGAAAGCCAGATGAGCCAGATGAATTATCAAGTCGGCATTGAAGGCAAGTCTGCAGAACAAGTAGCCAAGGAATTTCTACAAGAACAAGGTTTGTTGAAGAAATAAATGGAGAGGAAAGTCAGTGGCAGCCACTAGCAATTTTCTTCAGCAGATAAAATCCCATCTCGAATTATAGACGAGATGGGATTTTTAATGTTAGAGTAAGATAAACAAGAGAGCAATCAAAGCCGCTAGTGTGCCCCTTATAATGTGGTGCGATATATGTTGGTTTTCTTGCTGTCGCCCATTCCAGTAAGCACCGTAGCAGATGATGCTAGAGCCCACTATCCATAAGACGACAGTTGCAAGTGGAACGAAGAAAAAGATAGCAAGAGCTAGTGAAGTGAGACAACTTCCCACCAAGATACACATATTCCCTTGACAGTAATTTTTTTCTTTCATGGCTGCGAAAGCTGCCGCGAGATGAAGGAGGGAGAAAATAAGAGCCAATACAATCGTTAGAATTCCTAGGATAATAGAATTTAACATAGTTGATTCCTTTCTTCGTGATAGGATTAAATTTCGAGTGATTTTGTAGAAGTCATCTCAATCACATCTAAGTAAAATCTCACTACTTGGTCTTCTGTATAAGATTTTCCTCTTTTTAGCCACCAGGTCAGTGTTTCGATAAAATTGGTTACTACAAAATGTTTGAGGTAGGAGGCTGGTATGTTCGGATAGGCCTCTTGCAAATCCTCCGCTACCATGGGGTAAACATGGTGTTCGAGTTCCTTGTGTAGTTGGCGGAGAAAGTAGTCGTTTTTGGAAAAAAGAAGACTGGTGACATGGTCTTGATTTTTTTGAAAATGTAAAAAGATATGTGAGAGGTAGTCTTCTGTAGTTAAGTGATCTTCCCTTTCAAAGAGATGATGAAAGAGGTAGCGACAGAGTTCATCTAAAAGCAGTTCCTTACTCTCGTAGTGACAGTAAAAAGTCGAGCGCCCAACATCTGCCAAGTCAATGATATCTTGGACAGTAGTGGCGTCATAGCCCTTGTCGTTCAAAACTTGTAGAAAAGCTTGATAAATGGCTTTTTTCGTCTTACTAACCCGACGATCTCTTTTTTGCATATAGACACTTGAGGCAAACTATTCAGAACTGAACAAGGCTGACAGTTTGCTTCTATCCTTTCTTTGGATTTTATTAGATAATACAAATGAAAGAAGTATATATACCTATTATACCAAAGGAGGGAGAGAAATGAGTTCTAAAACATCTATCTGGTTAGCCTTTTTCTTGAATCTATCATTTTCTGTTGTCGAATTTATTTTTGGAGGCATCTTCAATTCAAGTGCGGTCTTAGCGGATGCGGTTCATGATTTGGGCGATGCCCTTGCCATAGGCTTATCAGCTTGCTTGGAAACTATTTCCAATCGTCAGGAAGACAAACGTTATACACTTGGTTATAAACGCTTCAGTCTGCTAGGCGCCATGCTGACTGCTTTGATCCTTTTGACAGGATCTTTCATGGTGCTCTTGGAGAATATTCCTCGTCTCCTATCGCCACAGCCTGTCAACTACCAAGGGATGCTGTGGTTGGGAGTTATTGCGATTCTTATCAATCTCTTGGCTAGTCTGATTGTTCGTAAGGGTCAGACCAAGAACGAAGCTATCCTGACCTTGCATTTTTTAGAAGATATTCTGGGTTGGCTAGCGGTCATTCTGGTTGCTGGTGTCTTGTATGTGACAGATTGGTACTTTCTTGATCCACTCTTGTCTCTTTTAATTTCTAGTTTTATCCTCTGGAAAGCCATTCCTCGTTTTTGGTCAACACTTAAGATTTTCTTAGATGCTGTGCCTGAAGGGGTCGAGACTGCCGAGCTAGAGAAAGAGTTAGCAGCGCTAGCTAATGTTAAAGTGTTAATCAACTCAGTATTTGGTCTATGGATGGTCTAGAAAATGACGCCATTGTTCATGTTTGCCTAGAAGAGATTGAACATATGGAGTATTGTAAAGAATCCATTCGTAATTTACTCAAAGATTATGGCTTTCAAAATGTTACCATTGAAGTTGATGCAAACCTAGCAAGTCACCAAACCCATAAGCGAAAAATTGAGGAGTTGGAAGTAGGTCAAAGCCATTGACATTATCATTCATAAGAAGTCAACTTTCTATTTGTTGATTATTTTTGATGAATTGTAAATGTAACATATTTACTCCATTATGAAATTGTGATAGACTACATATATCACTGAAAGGAGATAGACGATGTTACAGCTACAACACATTTCAAAAGTCTATCATACGGGCGATCAAGAGTTCCACGCGCTAAAGGATATCTCGATTCGCTTCCGTGAGAATGAGTTTGTCTCCATTCTTGGGCAATCGGGTTCTGGGAAAACCACCCTATTAAATATCATCGGGGGACTCGACCAATACACATCTGGTGATTTACTCATCCAAGGAAAATCAACAAAGCAATTTAAAGACCGCGATTGGGATAGCTACAGAAACCACACCATCGGTTTCATCTTTCAGTCTTATAATCTCATCGGGCACCAAACTGCACTCTCTAACGTAGAAATTGCAATGACTCTTTCGGGTGTTTCAAAAGCAGAACGTAAGAAACGTGCTATCGAAGTGCTCGAACGCGTAGGCCTAAAAGACCATTTATATAAGAAACCAAGTCAAATGTCTGGGGGACAAATGCAACGAATCGCGATTGCGCGTGCTCTTGTTAATGATCCAAAAGTCGTTTTAGCCGACGAACCGACAGGAGCGCTCGATTCTGAGACTTCTGTTCAAATCATGGATTTATTAAAAGACATTGCCAAGGAACGTTTGGTTATCATGGTGACGCATAACCCAGAGCTGGCGCAGAAGTACTCCACACGTATCGTACAAGTATTAGATGGAAACATCTTGAGCGACTCAAACCCATGCGAACCAACAGAGGAGACAAAGCAAGTCGACATCCAGTTCACGAAGACGAAGATGAGCTTTATAACCGCCCTTGTACTTTCCTTTAATAACCTATTGACAAAGAAAGGTCGTACCTTACTAACAGCTTTTGCGGGTTCCATCGGGATTATCGGGATTGCTCTTATCTTAGCCCTTTCCAATGGTGTGAGTGACTACGTTAAAAAGGTGCAGGAAGATACTCTCGTCTCTCTCCCACTGACGATTAGCGAGCAGAACCAGAGCAACTTGTTGGCGACCTCTCCAGATTTGAGCGAGAAGCCTTACAAGGATAATCATGAGCTCGGTATCAATACGGTTTTAACGAATTTATTGAAAAAACAAATCGGAAAGAACGACCTAGCTTCCTTCAAGACTTACTTGGAGGAACACGCTTCGAAGGTCGAATCTCTCACAAAAGACATTCGTTACCGATACAATTTACAACCGTTTATCTATGCAAGTGATACTTCCAACGGACCCAAAAGTATTCTGCCTTCAACCTTAGCTGATGAAGTAGAAACAGCGAACCAAACGATGAAGGGATACTTACAAAACCTCAACTACTGGAGTGAACTTTCTAGTGATTCTTCAATGCTAGAAAGCAAGTACGACGTGTTGGAAGGACGCTTCCCACAAGATAAGTCCGAGCTCGTCCTTATCGTAGATGAAAACAATCAAATTAGCGATTTGTTGCTCTATAGTTTGCGTATCAAAGATCCCAGTGAATTGAACGATACGAAGAAGCTCGACGAACTCTCTTCTCAAACGTATCAATATAGTGATTTTATCGGAAAAACTTTCAAAGCAGTTGTCAATACAAACCGTTTTGTGAAAGAAAATAACTTATGGCTCAATAAGATTGATAATGCTTCTTATATGAAACTCAAATCGAGAATGGGCTCCAACTTAAAATTGTGGGTGTCCTTCGCCAAAAAGACGGCACAAGTTCAGGCGTGAATACTCCTTCAGGAGGAATCGCCTACACAAGCGCCCTTATTGATTACACTTCCGAATACATTCAAAATAGTGATATCGTTAAGGAACAGGAAGCCAATCAAAATCTAAATGTATTTACGGGTAAAGACTTTGCCAAAGATCCTAAACCATTCAGTTCGGAGAATTTAACCGAAGAAGAAAAAATTCAGTTGGCTAAAATGACGCCTGAAGAACAGGCGCAGTATGTCCAACAATATAACGACAATTCGGCTTCAACTTACGAGGAAAACCTCGCAAAAATGGGCGTCATCAACAAATCCAAACCAGCTGCCATTGAGCTCTACACCTCTTCGTTCCAACAAAAACAAGACTTAAAAGAGTTCATAAACGCCTATAACACAGCGAAAAAAGAAGCTGGAGAAGACGATAAAGTACTCGCTTATTCAGATGATATCCAATCTATCATGTCTTCAATTACGACATTGGTTGGCGTAGTGACAACAGTACTCGTTGGCTTTGTGGCCATCTCACTCATTGTATCTTCTATAATGATTTCGATTATCACGTACATTTCAGTTCTCGAACGTACAAAAGAAATCGGAATCCTACGTGCAATGGGGGCTTCGAAGAAAGATATTCGTCGTATCTTCACTGCTGAAACAGCCATTGAAGGATTGATCTCTGGGGTGCTCGGTATCACGATTACCTTTCTTGCGACATTCCCAATCAATGCGATTGTTGCGAAAATGACAAATGTGGGAAATGTAGCACAATTACCAATAGAAGTAGCTCTAATCCTTATCGGTATTTCGATTGTCCTTACCATGTTAGCCGGTCTAATCCCTTCACGCATCGCTGCTAAGAAAGACCCAGTCGAATCGCTTCGTAGCGAATAACAACTAAACCACAAAAAGGTGGATAAAGGAATATTTCTTTATTCACTTTTTCTATTGGCTGGAAACTATTAAAAACGTAATCGAAAAATCTCTCCTTATAAAACTTAAATCTCAAGAAGAAAAAGACTATATTGGATTAAACTAGTGCCTTATCGCCGTTAATAATGATTGATACGAGCGAAAGCTTGACAAAAAGTGTATAATGAAAGTAAGAAACCAATAGAAAAGGAGTGGCTCTATGAAGAAACAGTTTACACAAAAGCTGGTCAGGTTGGTCTTATTGAAGTGGAGCATCCGCAAATCATTGAGGCAGATGATGCCATTATTCGGATCGTTCGGACCTGTGTTTGTGGCTCTGATCTGTGGAGCTATCGCAATCCAGATATTGAAACGGGCCATCAGAATAGCGGGCACGAAGCGATTGGTATCGTTGAGGCAATTGGTGATGCAGTGACGACTGTTAAACCTGGCGATTTTGTCATTGCACCTTTCACCCATGGCTGTGGGGAGTGTGATGCCTGTCGCGCTGGCTATGATGGGACTTGTGACCGCCATATTGGCACCAATTGGTCTAATGGGGTGCAAGCGGAGTACATTCGCTTCGAATATGCCAACTGGGCTCTTGTCAAAATTCCGGGTCAGCCCTCTGATTATACAGAAGGCATGCTCAAATCCCTCTTGACACTGGCTGATGTCATGCCGACCGGCTATCATGCTGCGCGTGTTGCTAATGTTCAAAAAGGGGATAAGGTTGTCGTTATCGGTGACGGGGCTGTTGGTCAATGTGCTGTTATCGCAGCTAAAATGCGTGGGGCATCTCAAATTGTTCTCATGAGTCGTCACGAAGACCGTCAACAAATGGCTTTGGAGTCAGGGGCGACAGCTGTTGTGGCTGAACGTGGTGAAGAAGGAATTGCCAAGGTGCGAGAAATTCTTGGTGGAGGAGCAGATGCAGCTCTTGAGTGTGTCGGTACTGAGGCAGCGGTTGATCAGGCTCTTGGTGTCCTTCACAATGGTGGGCGTTTGGGCTTTGTTGGGGTTCCTCACTATAGCAATCGAGCTCTTGGTTCAACTTTTGCTCAAATATTACGGTAGCAGGCGGAGCAGCCTCTGTAAAGACTTACAACAAACAGTTCTTACTGAAGGCAGTCCTTGATGGCGATATCAACCCAGGCCGTGTCTTTACTTCAAGTTATAAATTAGAAGAGATTGACCAAGCCTATAAAGATATGGATGAACGTAAGACGATTAAGGCTATGATTGTGATGGAATAAAAAAGAAAATCCTAATGGAGATTTGAGACTCTCTATTAGGATTTTTTGCGTTGCTATATTTGTTGAGTTATGGCAGCGTACTCTCTCTCAAAGTCAGTCTGGTTCCCAGCATGGTTAGGCTAGGGATTTTGCGACCGTGGAGAACTTCCTTGTTAAGAATATCCATACCTGCTCGGCCCATTTCCTCAGTATAGACCGTGATACTAGAGAGGGGAGGGTAGACTTGCTTGGTCAGGCTAGTGTCGTTAAAAGAAATGAGGCTGACGCGGTCTGGTAGGCTAATTCCAGCTTCTTGAAGGGCACGGAGGGCACCGATGGCTAAACTATCGCTGGCGGCGAAAAAGGCTGGTGGGAGTTGGTCTCCCAACTTGTGAATGGCCTTCTTCATCAAGTCATAGCCAGACTGGGCAGTAAAGCTTCCCTGAAAGACCAGTTCTTCATGGTAGATAACTTTTGCTTGGGTAATGTCTTTGAAATTTTCTAGTCGCTTATCCTGGATAATTTCTTCCTGGTCGGTTGTTTCCTCAAGTCCTGTGAGAATTCCGATACGGTTCATCCCTTGGCTGAGGAAATGGTCTACAACTTGTTTTACAGCAGTGTAAAAGTCAGTGATAATACAGGTGTGACCTAGTGAGAGGGTATCGCTGTCTATAAAGACTAAGGGTTTTTGGTATTCTTCAAAGGCAGAGATCTGTGCTCGGCTAAATTTTCCGATGCAGAGAATGCCAATCACTTCCTCGCTTAATGTAAAAGGATGGTCATTAAAATAGCGCAAGATATCATAGTCCAACTCTTGGGCTCTTTTTTCAATACCGAGACGAATCTGGTAGTAGTAGAGGTCGTCCAACTCCCCTTGTTCGCTGACCCATTGGATAATAGCAATCTTTTGCTTGGGTTTGTGGGATTCGCCTGTCTTGAGGTGCTTGGTGTAGCCCAGCTCTTCAGCGACGGTTAAAATGCGGTGTCGGGTTTCTTCTGTGACAGATAGGCTCTGGTCGCGATTGAGGACACGAGATACGGTCGCGATAGAGACAGAGGCTAGCTGTGCAATGTCTTTTAAGGTAGCCATAAATCCTCCTTCTTTTAGGTTAGTATATCATATTTTTCTTCTTTTTACCGATTGTTTAGTAAAACTTTAGTAAAAAGGATTGACCTTAGCAAAAGCCTTGGATACAATAGAAGAAAACGATTACACGTTAAGATGACTTAACGGACAGTCAAAGGAGAATTCATATGACACAACATCTTACTGCTGAAGCCCTTCGCAAAGACTTTCTTGCCGTTTGGTCAAGAAGCAGACCAAACTTTCTTTTCACCAGGTCGTATCAATCTGATTGGTGAACACACAGACTACAACGGTGGGCACGTTTTTCCAGCGGCTATTTCCTTGGGAACCTATGGAGCGGCTCGCAAGCGTGACGACCAAGTTTTGTGTTTCTACTCAGCCAACTTTGAGGACAAGGGTATCATCGAAGTGCCTCTTGCTGACCTCAAATTTGAAAAAGAGCACAGCTGGACCAACTATCCAAAAGGAGTTCTTCATTTCTTGCAAGAAGCTGGGCACGTGATTGACAAAGGGTTTGATTTTTATGTTTATGGGAATATCCCAAATGGAGCTGGCTTGTCATCATCGGCATCTTTGGAACTTTTGACTGGTGTTGTGGCAGAGCATCTCTTTGATTTAAAACTAGACCGTCTGGATTTGGTAAAAATCGGAAAACAAACAGAAAATAACTTTATCGGAGTGAATTCTGGTATCATGGACCAGTTTGCTATCGGTATGGGAGCTGACCAACGTGCCATTTACCTAGATACCAACAACTTGGAGTATGACTTGGTGCCACTTGATTTGAAGGACAATGTTGTTGTTATCATGAACACCAACAAACGTCGTGAACTAGCAGATTCTAAGTATAATGAACGCCGTGCTGAGTGTGAAAAAGCAGTAGAAGAATTGCAAGTTGCCTTGGATATTCAGACCTTGGGTGAATTGGATGAGTGGGCCTTTGACCAATACAGCTATCTGATTAAAGACGAAAATCGTTTAAAACGTGCTCGCCATGCTGTGCTTGAAAATCAACGTACTCTTAAAGCTCAAGCAGCTCTTCAGGCAGGTGATTTGGAAACATTTGGTCGCTTGATGAATGCTTCTCACGTTTCTCTTGAGCATGATTATGAAGTAACTGGCTTGGAATTGGATACCCTTGTTCACACTGCTTGGAATCAGGAAGGTGTTCTGGGTGCTCGTATGACAGGAGCAGGTTTGGTGGCTGTGCCATTGCCTTGGTGCAAAAAGATGATGTTGAGGCCTTTAAGGAAGCTGTAGGCAAACGCTACGAGGAAGTCGTTGGATATGCTCCAAGCTTCTATATCGCTGAAGTTGCATCGGGGACTCGAGTTTTAGACTAGGAGAGAAGTAAATGGAAGCTGTAATATTTGATTTAGATGGCTTATTAGCTGATACTGAGATCATTTCTCTAAAAGTTTATCAAGAATTGCTTGAAGATTTTGGAATTCCTTTCACAGAAGAAACCTATTCTAGAGAATACAGTGGACATAGGGAAGAGGAGAATGTTCAACGATTTTTGGATACCTATGATTTACCTTGGAACTTTGACCAAACCTTGGAAAAAGTTTATGAACTGGAAGCTCGAATATTAGCCAAAGGTGTAAATTTAAAAAAAGGTGCTAAAAATTTGCTTGCTTTTTTGCAAAGAGAAGGTATTCCAATCGCTTTAGCAACTTCAAGTGTTGAATCTAGAGCTAGAATGATTTTGGATAGTAATGGTATACTGTCCCTATTTGACCATCTAGTTTTTGCAAAAGATGTAAAGCGAAGCAAACCTTACCCTGATATATTTTTAAAGGCCTGCAGTGATTTGAATGTTTTACCAGAGAATTGCTTAGTATTAGAGGATAGTGAAGCAGGGATTGAAGCAGCGTATAGAGCTGGGATACCAGTTATTTGTATTCCAGACTTGAAAATGCCAGCACAGTCTTTCTTAAATAAAACAGAACAAGTTTTTCAGGATTTAGATGCTGTCAGAGACTATTTAGAAAGTAAGAAGGAGAATCAATGAGTCAGGGGAGTTCTAGATGCATTTATCACGGAAGTCATTGGTGAAAGTTCATTTGAGGAAATGGATCGAATCTACCTGACCAATCGTGTCTTGGCTCGAGTGGGCGAAGGTGTTTTGGATGTTGAGACTGACCCAGATAACTTGATTGACCTTAAAGATCAGCTTGTTGAGGAAGCCGTTTGCATGGAAACGATTGAAGATAGTCTGGCTGCGCGTGAAATCCTCGGTGCTGAACTAATGGATTTGGTAACCCCTTGTCCAAGTCAGGTCAATCGTGACTTTTGGGCAACCTACGCCCAATCTCCCGAGCAAGCAATTGCAGATTTTTACCAGCTCAGCCAGAAAAATGACTACATCAAACTCAAGGCCATTGCTAAAAATATTGCTTATCGTGTACCATCTGACTATGGAGAACTTGAGATTACCATCAACCTCTCTAAGCCTGAAAAGGATCCAAAGGAGATTGCGGCAGCCAAGTTGGTGCAAGCTAGCAATTATCCCCAGTGTCAGCTTTGTCTAGAGAATGAAGGCTACCATGGTCGAATTAACCATCCAGCTCGTAGCAATCACCGCATTATCCGTTTTGAAATGGCGGGTCAGGAGTGGGGCTTCCAGTATTCGCCTTATGCTTATTTTAATGAGCACTGTATCTTCTTAGACGGTCAGCATCGTCCCATGGCTATCAGCCGTCTCAGCTTTGAGCGTCTGCTGGCTATCGTAGAACAGTTTCCAGGCTATTTTGCGGGTTCTAATGCGGACCTGCCGATTGTGGGAGGGTCTATCTTGACTCATGATCACTATCAGGGAGGGCGACATGTTTTTCCTATGGAATTGGCTCCTCTGCAAAAGGCCTTCCGCTTTGCAGGTTTTGAGCAGGTCAAGGCTGGGATTGTCAAGTGGCCTATGTCAGTGCTACGTTTGACCTCGGATTCTAAAGAGGATTTGATCAACTTGGCCGATAAGATTTTGCAGGAATGGCGCCAGTATTCAGACCCTGCAGTGCAGATTTTGGCAGAAACAGACGGGACACCACATCACACCATCACACCGATTGCTCGTAAACGTGACGGAAAGTTTGAGTTGGACTTGGTCTTGCGAGACAATCAGACATCGCCAGAGCATCCTGATGGAATCTATCATCCCCACAAGGATGTTCAACATATCAAGAAAGAAAATATCGGCTTGATTGAGGTCATGGGCTTGGCTATTTTGCCACCACGTCTGAAAGCAGAAGTGGAGCAAGTCGCTAGCTACCTCGTGGGAGAAGGGGATACAGTTGCCTCTTATCATCAGGAATGGGCAGACCAACTCAAAGCCCAACATCCGGACCTAGCAGATAAAGAAAAAGCCCTTGAAATCGTCAAGGACTCTGTGGGTGCTATTTTTGCGCGTGTTCTGGAGGACGCAGGAGTTTACAAGCAAACGGAGCAGGGACAGGCAGCCTTTATGCGCTTTGTTGAGCAGGTTGGAATTTTACCAGACTAGGAGCTTTCTCCTTGCACAGTCCTATAAAAAGTAGTATCATAGTGTCGTTTGAACTATCAGGAGGAAACGATGAAAGATTTTCATTTTGATGCTATATCTGCCTTTGAAAATTACGAAATAGAGAAAATGAGAGATGGTCATGTTGTGGTGACGACGAAAGTGGTGGACTCGTCGCTCAATTACTATGGCAATGCCCATGGTGGCTATCTCTTTACCCTCTGTGACCAGATCAGTGGATTGGTGGTCATCTCGCTGGGGCTTGATGGAGTGACGCTCCAATCCTCTATCAACTACCTCAAGGCAGGAAACTCGACGATGTACTGACCATTAAAGGAGAATGTGTCCATCAAGGTCGCACAACCTGTGTGGTAGATGTCGATATCACCAATCAAGAAGGCAGAAATGTCTGTAAAGCAACCTTCACCATGTTTGTCACAGGACAAAGGTCAGCAGAAAGACAGGTAAGGATATAAAGTACTGAGAGTTGACCTGCACTCTAAGGGTTAAATATTTTTTGTCGAACTTTTGGAGTGCAGGTTAGTTTTGATTCTCGCAGATGAACCAACCGCTTCACTAGACCCCAAAAATTCTGAGGAGCTACTTTCTATCCTAGAATCTTTAAAAAATCCGAATCGAACGATTATTATTGCGACCCACAATCCTCTTATCTGGGAGCAAGTGGATCAAGTCATTCGAGTTACCGATTTATCTCATCGATGATAAGAGAACATTAAGTTAGAAGAAAGAGTCACAAATACACTTTGTGGCTTTTTTATTTCCGTAAAAATGGTAAAATAGTAGGAGTAGAAATGGAGTTTGAGACATGAAAGTAATCGATCAATTTAAAAATAAGAAAGTACTTGTTTTAGGTTTGGCTAAGTCTGGTGAGTCTGCGGCCCGTTTGTTGGACAAGCTGGGAGCCATTGTGACGGTAAATGACGGCAAGCCTTTTGAGGAAAATCCTGCTGCACAAAGTTTGCTAGAAGAGGGAATCAAGGTTGTCACTGGTGGGCATCCTTTGGAGCTCTTGGATGAAGATTTTGCTCTGATGGTGAAAAATCCAGGTATCCCTTATAGCAATCCCATGATTGAAAAGGCTTTGGCAAAGGGGGATTCCAGTCTTGACTGAGGTAGAGTTGGCTTACTTGATCTCAGATGCGCCGATTGTTGGTATTACTGGATCAAATGGAAAAACGACTACAACGACTATGATTGGGGAAGTTTTGACTGCTGCTGGTCAACATGGTCTCTTATCAGGGAATATCGGCTATCCTGCAAGTCAAGTGGCTCAAACTGCAACAGCTAAGGACACGCTTGTCATGGAACTTTCTTCTTTCCAACTGATGGGTGTCCAAGAATTCCATCCTGAGATTGCGGTTATTACAAACCTTATGCCCACTCATATCGACTACCATGGTTCTTTTGAGGAGTATGTGGCAGCTAAGTGGAATATCCAGAACAAGATGACAGCAGCTGATTTCCTTGTTTTGAATTTTAACCAAGACTTGGCAAAAGAATTGGCTACTAAAACACAAGCCACTGTTGTTCCATTTTCAACACTTGAAAAGGTTGATGGAGCCTATCTTGCAGATGGTCAACTCTACTTCCGTGGGGAAGTGGTCATGGCAGCGAGTGAAATCGGTGTTCCAGGTAGCCACAATGTAGAAAATGCCCTTGCTACCATTGCTGTAGCCAAGCTTCGTGGTGTAGACAACCAAACCATCAAGGAAACTCTTTCAGCCTTTGGTGGTGTCAAACACCGTCTCCAATTTGTGGATGAAATTCAGGGTGTCAAATTCTATAATGATAGCAAATCAACCAATATCCTGGCCACTCAAAAAGCCTTGTCAGGATTTGACAATAGCAAGGTCATCTTGATTGCAGGTGGTTTGGACCGTGGAAATGAGTTTGACGAATTGGTGCCAGACATCACAGGGCTCAAGAAGATGGTCATCCTTGGTCAGTCTGCTGAACGTGTCAAACGGGCAGCGGATAAGGCTGGTGTTGCTTATGTAGATGCGACAGATATTGCTGATGCGACCCGCAAGGCTTATGAGCTCGCGACTCAAGGAGATGTGGTTATCCTCAGTCCTGCCAATGCTAGCTGGGATATGTATGCTAACTTTGAAGTACGTGGAGATCTTTTCATCGACACAGTAGCGGAGTTAAAGGAATAATATGAAAAAATTGTCTTTACAGGTGGGGGGACGGTTGGACACGTCACCCTCAACCTTTTGTTAATGCCCAAGTTCATCGAAGACGGCTGGGAAGTTCACTATATCGGTGACAAGCATGGAATCGAACACCAAGAAATCCTCAAGTCAGGTCTGGACGTGACCTTCCATTCCATTGCGACTGGGAAGTTGCGTCGCTATTTCTCTTGGCAAAATATGCTGGATGTCTTCAAAGTTGGCTGGGGAATTGTCCAATCCCTCTTTATCATGTTACGACTGCGTCCACAGGCTCTTTTTTCAAAGGGGGGATTTGTCTCTGTACCGCCGGTTATCGCAGCGCGGGTGTCAGGAGTGCCTGTCTTTATTCACGAATCGGACCTATCTATGGGCTTGGCCAATAAAATTGCCTATAAATTCGCGACCAAGATGTATTCAACATTTGAGCAGGCTGCTGGTCTCGCAAAAGTCGAGCATGTGGGAGCAGTGACCAAGGTTTCGGACCAAAAAACTCCTGAACCAGATGAATTGGTGGATATCCAAACCCACTTTGATCTTAAATTGCCAACCGTATTATTTGTCGGAGGTTCTGCAGGAGCTCGTGTATTTAACCAATTAGTGACAGACCATAAAAAAGAGTTGACAGAGCACTACAATATTATCAATTTAACTGGAGATTCAAGCCTCAATGAGTTGAGTCAAAATCTCTTTCGTGTTGATTATGTGACGGATCTCTATCAACCCTTGATGGAGATGGCAGATGTGGTGGTGACGCGTGGCGGTGCCAATACGATTTTCGAGCTCTTGGCCATGGCGAAACTCCATCTCATCGTACCATTGGGTCGTGAAGCAAGTCGAGGAGACCAGATTGAAAATGCAGCCTACTTTGTTAAGAAAGGCTACGCAGAAGAACTTCAAGAAAGTGACTTGACCTTGGAAAGCTTGGAGGAGAAACTTAGTCACTTGCTAGTCACAAGGATCAGTACCAAGCTAGTATGAAAGCTTCGACTGAATTGAAATCTCTTGCAGATTTTTACGATCTACTAAGAAAAGACCTAGCATAAGGAATATCAATGTCAAAGGATAAGAACAAAGAATCAAACCCTAAGAAAGAATTGTCTGAATGGCAGAAACGAAACCAGGAATACCTGAAGAAGAAGGCTGAGGAAGAAGCTGCCCTAGCTGAGGAGAAGGAAAAGGAAAAACAAGCTCGAATGGAGGAAAACTCTAAGATGTTAGAGGAGGCCAAGAAATCCTCGAGTGAGTCAGATGAGGAAGCCTCAAGTACAAGCGAGGAACCCTCCGAGAAAGCTGAGAAAACTCAAAAGGATGATCCTAAAGTCAAAGAAGAAAAAGAAAAGAAGAAAAAAGAAAAATCAGAAAAACCTGCCAAGCCTAAAATTGCTCCTATTCATATTTGGCGAGCTGTGAGTATCTTGGTACCGAGTGTTCTGGTTCTCCTCCTTTCTATCTATCTCTTGACCCCTCTTTCGACTATCAAGCATATCGAGGTTAAGGGAAATGTCCAGACCCAAGCGGATGACATTAAACAAGTTTCTGGGATTCAGGACAGCGACTATACCTTAGCCCTATTGTTGGATAAGGAAACATACGCTGAGCAGATCAAGTCTAATCACTGGATAGAGTCAGCAAAGATTGACTACAAATTTCCGACAAACTTTACGATTGAAGTCAAAGAATTTGAGATTGTTGGCTACTATGTGACAGGTGAAGACCACTATCCAATCCTATCTAGTGGAACAATTGACTCAAGCCCTGTCAACCTTTTGAATCTGCCTGAGACCTACCTAACAGTCACCTTTAACGATGAGCAGCAGGTGAAAGAGCTGATAACAGGATTGTCTACCATCAGTGAGGATATCAAGAGTCAAATCCAGAAAATCGAATTAGCGCCAAGCAAGGCAACAGCCGATCTTCTAAAAATTACTATGCAGGATACAGATGAAATATTGGTTCCCCTATCAGAATTGAGTAAGAAATTGCCTTATTACAGCAAAAATTAAGCCACAATTGTCAGAACCGAGCTTCATCGATATGGAGGCAGGAATCTATAGCACTAGCCTTGCTGATAAACGTTTAGAAGAAGCTGAGGAAAAGGCTAAACAAGAAGCTAAAGAAGCAGAGAAGAAAAAAACAGGAAGAAAAAAAGCTGAAGAAAAGAAACAAGAATA